>Ga0210391_10000057_pt1 | contig 129916 bp, 107 predicted proteins | sample IncBWC12OmetaG_FD_160573 | JGI IMG/M metagenome (GOLD analysis project Ga0210391, IMG submission 160573) | Forest soil microbial communities from Barre Woods Harvard Forest LTER site, Petersham, Massachusetts, United States - Inc-BW-C-12-O ...
CATCAATCGCGGCGCCCGCGATGGCATCGGCCCCGGCACGGTGCTGGCCATTGATGTGGCCGGCGATGTCGTGCCGGACCGCGGGCCGGCCTCCTACGACACCACCGAACGCAGCGTGCTGGGCTTCGTCAAGAACGTGAAATTGCCGTCCGAGCGCGCCGGCACCTTGCTGGTGTTCAAGTCTTACGATGATCTGAGCTTCGGGCTCGTGGTGGGCGCCTCCGCCCCCATGCGCATCAACGACGTCGTTCGTAACCCGTAGGCCCCGCTTCCCCATCCTGATCGCGGCACGCGCAGGCTCCAGCGCATGGAGCCTGCCCGCCTGCGCGCCATGCTCGCCCGCACTCCGGGCCTGCTGGCCGCCCACCTGTTCGCCTGCCTGAGCGACGACCCGTCGCCGGACGTGCTGGTGCCTGCACAGCTGCTGGCGCGGCTGCTGACCAGTCACTTGCCGGGACGCGCCCGGGCATGGCTGGAACATCCGCACACCGGGCTCATCGATGCGGATCTGCGCTGGAGCCAGGCCGACGACTGCCGGATCCTGCTCTGTGTGGATGCCGATTTTCCGGCCGCCCTGGCGCGCTGGGCGGCGGCGCCGGCGGCCCTGTATGTCTGCGGTCGCGGCTCGCCGGGCGCCGCGACGCTTGCCATCGTCGGCGCGCGCCAGGCGACGGCCGGCGGGCTGGACACGGCCCGCGTTTTTGCGGGGGAGCTGGCCCGCGCGGGCCTGAGCATCGGCAGCGGGCTGGCCGAGGGCATCGGCGCCGCGGCTCATGAGGGCGCGATGGCAGCCGGTGGCCACACCATCGCGGTGTGCGCGACGGGAGTCGACCGGATCTATCCGACCTGTCATGCGCGCCTTGCGGCACGGATCCGCGCCTGCGGCACCCTCATCAGCATGTTCCCGCCCGGCACGCCCGCGCGGCGGCATCATTTTCCGCTGCGCAACCGCCTGCTGGGGGCCTTGAGCGCCGGCACGCTGGTGGTGGAGGCGGCGCCCGGCAGCGGCGCGCTCACGACGGTTCACCAGACACGGCTGCTGCAGAAGCCGGTATTCGCCATCCCCGGATCCATCCGCGACCCGCTGGCACGCGGCGGCAATCAGCTCATCCGCGCCGGGGCGCGGCTGGTACAGGAGTCTTGCGAGATCCTGCAGGACCTGGGTATTAACTTTAACAATCAACATGCTACGGGATCGCCAGCGCCCGCGCTGCAGCCTCGGTCCGGGCCTTCGCCATTGGACAACAAATACGAAATGCTGTTAGATGCCGCTGGCTTCGAGCCTGTGGACATAGACGTTCTGGCGTTTCGGACCGGTTGGTCCGGGCACACCGTGGCTTCAATGTTGCTGTTGCTGGAGCTTCAGGGGCGGGTCGCGCCCCAGCCTGGCGGCTGGTACTGCCGCCTGTCGTAATTCCAATGCTCATGACGACCACCGTCCTCGATATCCTGATTTACGTTTTCGACCGCTACATGCTGGAGGACGCCGCCGAGGTTCCCGAGCGCGACGATCTTGCGCGCGATCTGGAACTGATGGGTTTCGGCTCCGCGAGCGTCGAACGTGCCCTCGACTGGCTGGCCGATCTGGCAGACGTGCGGCTGCACGCCGCCGAAGCGCCGCCCCGCCAGACCCCCAGCCTGCGGCTGTACAGCGACGGGGAGCTCGCCCGGTTGTCCACTGAATCGCGTGGCTTTCTGATGCATCTGGAGCGGCACGGAATCCTGACGCCAATGCAGCGTGAAGTCGTTCTGGACCGCCTGCTGGCACTGGATTCCGAGGAACTGGACACCGAGCAGATCAAATGGGTGGTGCTCATGGTGCTCTCGAGCCAGCCGGGTCAGGAACAGGCTTTCGCCCGCATGGAGGATCTCGTGGCTGACGCCACGGGACAGCCGCCGCATTAGCGAATGACTCTGAGGTTCCACGTCACCATCATCAATCCGCGGCCTGGTCCGCGGTTTTTCGTCTAACGGGACTGCAGCAGCGCATGGCAGAAAATCTGGTCATCGTCGAATCGCCCGCCAAGGCGCGCACCATCAAAAAGTACCTGGGCAAGGACTTTGAGGTGCTCGCCTCGTACGGGCATGTGCGCGACCTGGTGCCGAAGGAGGGCGCGGTCGACACCGAGCACGGGTTCACCATGCGCTATCAGGCGCTCGAAAAGAACGCCAAGCACGTCGACGCCATCTCCCGGGCGCTGAAGAAGGCCAAGTCGCTGTATCTGGCGACCGACCCTGACCGCGAGGGCGAGGCCATCGCCTGGCACCTGCTCGAGATGCTGAAGGAGCGCGGCGAGATCGGCAATCGCACCGTCCATCGCGTCGCCTTCTACGAGATCACCAAGAATGCGATCCGCGCCGCGGTGGCCGAGCCGCGCGAAGTCTCCGCGCCGCTGGTCAACGCCCAACAGGCGCGGCGCGCGCTCGATTACCTCGTCGGCTTCAACCTCTCGCCGCTCTTGTGGAAGAAAGTGCGACGCGGCCTGTCGGCGGGTCGCGTGCAAAGCCCGGCGCTGCGCATGATCTGCGAGCGCGAGGCGGAGATCGACGCCTTCAAGGCCCAGGAGTATTGGACGCTGGACGGCGAAGGCGAGCACTCGAAACAGGCTTTTCCGCTGAAGCTCATCGAATATGCCGGCAACAAGGTCGAGCAGTTCAGCTTCACAGACGAGGCCAGCGCACGCGAGGTGGAACGCACCATCCGCAACGCCGCCGGGGGCACCGCCGAGCGCAGCGGTTCGCTCAAGGTCATCACCATCGACCGCAAGCAGCGGCGCCGCAATCCGGCGCCGCCCTTCACCACCTCGACACTGCAGCAGGAGGCCGCGCGCAAGCTCGGCTTCAACGCGCGGCGCACCATGCGCCTGGCGCAGCAGTTGTATGAGGGTGTCGACATCGGCGAGGGCAGCGTCGGCCTCATCACCTACATGCGTACCGACTCGGTCTCGCTCGCGAGCGAGGCGGTGAGTGAGATCCGCCAGGTCGCCGTGAAACTCTATGGTCCGGAGGCCATCGACCCGGAACCGCGCTTCTACAAGACCAAGTCGAAGAACGCGCAGGAGGCGCACGAGGCGGTGCGTCCGACCTCCGCGTCCATCGTGCCGGCGGATATCGAACGCTACCTGGACCCGGATCAGTTCAAGCTGTATTCGCTGATCTGGCGGCGTGCCGTCGCCTGCCAGATGACCCATGCGACCTTCGACACGGTGGCCGTGGACATGCTGGCCGGAGCCGCCGGCCCCACGCAGCACCTGCTGCGGGCCAACGGCTCGACACTCATCAAGCCCGGGTACATCGCCGTGTACCAGGAGGGGGCGGATGATGCCAAGGTCGATGACGCGGATCATGTCCTGCCGCCGATGAACGAAGGCGACAACGTGAGCCTGGTCGCGATCCGCGCCGAGCAGCATTTCACCGAGCCACCGCCGCGCTTTTCGGAGGCCTCGCTGGTGAAGGCGCTCGAAGAGCACGGCATCGGCCGGCCGTCCACCTACGCCTCCATCATCTCGACGCTGCAGGACCGTGAGTACGTAGAGATGGACAACCGCCGCTTCATTCCCACCGACATCGGCAAGATCGTCAATCGCTTCCTGACGCTGCACTTCACCCAGTACGTGCAGTACAGCTTCACCGCCGATATGGAGGATGAGCTCGACGCGGTCTCGCGAGGCGAGGAAGAGTGGACCATACCGCTCGAGAAGTTCTGGAAGCCCTTCATCAAGCAGGTCGAGACCATCGAGAAGACCGTCTCGCGCGATGAGGTCGCTCAGGCGCGCGAGATCGGCAAGGATCCGGTATCGGGCAAGCCCATGACCGTGCGCATGGGACGCTTCGGCCCGTTCGTGCAGATCGGCACCAAGGACGACGAGGAAAAGCCCAAGTTCGCGGGCTTGCGGCCGGGCCAGAAGATGGACACCGTCACGCACGCGCAGGCGCTGGAGCTGTTCAAGCTGCCGCGCACGCTCGGCGCGACCGCCGAAGGCGCACCGATCGTCACCAACATCGGGCGCTTCGGGCCCTACATCAAGTTCGGCGACAAGTACGTTTCCCTGAAGGACGACGATCCGTACACCGTAACCCTGGAACGCGCCGTCGAGGTGATCCGGCTCAAGCAGGAGGCGGACGCGAATCGCCTGATCCAGGACTTCGGTGTCGACAACATCCAGGTGTTGAACGGCCGCTACGGCCCTTACATCACGGACAAGATCAAGAACGCGAGGATGCCGAAGGATCGCGATCCGAAGTCCCTGACGCTCGAGGAGTGTCGCGCGCTGTTGGCGGCGGCACCGGTGCGCGGCAATCGCTTTGGGCGCGGCAAGCGCGGCGCACCCGTCAAGAGCGCGGCCCCGAAGGTCGCCGCGACGAAGGCCGCGAAACCCAAGGCGGCGCCAGCCACTGGCAACGGCGCCGAAGCGGCCGCGAGCCCCAAGCGTGCGGCCAAAGCACCCGCGGTGCGCAAGGCGGCCAAGAAGAAGAAGACGGCGGGCGCCAGCCGCCGCGCGGCGACCCCGAAGGCCGAGGCGTAACCGCCGCCCGATCGACGCGTGAAATACCGCCACAGCTTTCATGCCGGAAACTTCGCGGATGTGCATAAACACATGACGCTGCTGGCGGTCATCGCGAGCCTGCAACGCAAGGACAAGGGCTTCCTGTTCCTGGAAATCCATGCCGGACGCGGCGACTATGATCTGTCGGAGTCACCGGGCAGTCGTGCCTCGCGCACTGGTCTCGCGCGCATTCTGGCCGAGCCGGGGGAAGCGGCCGAGATCCAGGCCTACGGCAACGCCGTCAGGCACTGGCGCGAACTGCGCAAGGACCGCAACGCCTATCCGGGGTCACCGGTGCTGGCCGCCGGCGCGCTGCGCGACCAGGATCGTGCCGTCCTGATTGAAATGCAGCCGCCGGAGGCGCATGCGCTCGAGCGCGTGGTGTCGCATCGTCAGAACGTGCGGGTTGAAGTGGGCAATGGCTACGAGCTGCTGCGGGCCCATCTGCCGCCGGTCGAACGGCGCGGATTGGTGCTCATCGATCCGCCGTACGAGGAAAGCAACCGCGATTTCGAACAGGCGCGCGCCGCCATCGGCGAGATCCTGCAACGCTTCGCCACCGCCGTGATCATGCTGTGGTACCCGATCAAGGATGCGCGCGATACACAGCTGTGGCGCAAACGGCTGCGGGCGAGCCTGCGAGAGCCCGCGGTGGTGAGCGAGCTTTGGGTGCATCCCTGCGATTCGCGTGTTGCCCTAAACGGCTCGGGACTGTTTATCATCCATCCGCCCTATCAGCTGGCGCAGCGCATGCGCATCTGGTTACCGCAGCTGCTCGGGATACTGGACGCTGCGGCAAGCGGCGGCTGCCTGGTGGAGGAGTGATGGATTTGAACGAGCCGCCCGCAGAGTACGGCGTCATCGGTCACCCGGTGGCGCACAGCCGCTCCCCGTTCATACACGGGATCTTCGCCCGGGTCACCGGACAGAACATGGTCTACCGGCTGCACGATGTGCATCCCGATGACCTGCATGCTTTCATCATGGATTTCTGGCGTCGCGGCGGCAAGGGACTGAACGTGACCGTGCCTCACAAGGTCAGTGCCAGCGGCATGGCGCGTCAGATGAGCGAGCGTGCCGCCCGTGCCGGTGCCGTCAATACGCTGCTGATGGACGCGGATGGCATCACCGGCGACAACACCGATGGCGTGGGCCTGGTACGCGACCTCACCGCCAATCTCCACGTCACACTGGCGGGTGCGCGCATCCTGTTGGTGGGTTCCGGCGGCGCGGCGCGCGGCGTCATCGCACCGCTGCTGGACCAGTCCCCCGAACAGATTGTCATTGCGGGCCGCTCGGCCGCGCGCGCCACGGGCCTCGCGCAGCAGTTCGACTCACTCGGTCCGGTGCAGGGCTGCGGCCTCGATGACCTCGCATCCGGTGTATTCGATATCGTCATTAATGCCACGGCCGCCGGGCTTACCGGCGAAGTACCCGCGATACCGACGAGCGTGGTTCATCCGCAAACCTTCTGTTACGACCTGTCCTATGCCCGCGCGGGAACCGCGTTTCTTGCCTGGGCCCGGGAGCAGGGATGCACACGCCTCGCGCAAGGCTGGGGCATGCTGGTGGAACAGGCCGCCGAATCGTTTGAATTGTGGCGCGGTGTGCGCCCGCCCACCGAGTCGGTGCTCGCCGCCCTGCTGGCCGGCGCCTAGCGCATCGTGACGAGCTCCTCTGCGCTGGTCGGGTGGATCGCCACGGTGTCATCGAAGTCCGCCTTGGTGGCGCCCATGCGCATGGCCACGGCGAACCCCTGCATCATCTCATCGGCACCCGCGCCGATGACGTGAACCCCCACGACGTGCTGCTTGGGCCCGGCGCACACCAGCTTCATGTGGGTGCGCGGCTTGCGCGTCGTGAGAGCGTGATACATGGGCACGAAGGCCGACAGGTAAACCTTCACGGTGCTGCCGAACTTGGCACGCGCCTCCGCCTCGGTGAGGCCCACCGTGCCGATCGGCGGATGGCCGAAAATCACCGTCGGAATGCTCTCGTAACTCAAGAAGCGATCGGGCTGGCCACCCCAGAGGCGATCGCTCAGGCGTCGCCCGGCCGCGATCGCCACCGGCGTCAGTTGCGCTCGCCCGGTGACATCGCCGATGGCGTGGATGGTTTCGACGTTGGTGTTCTGGAATTTGTCGGTGAGCACGTTGCCCCATTGATCGAGCTTCACGCCCACGCTCTCGAGCCCGAGGTCCTGGGTGCGCGAGCGGCGGCCCACCGCCCAGATCAGCTTGTCGAAGGGACCGGCATGGCGGCCGTCCTCCAACGCGATCTGCAAGGTGCCGTCCGCCAGCCGTGTGGCCGATTGCGTCACGGCCTTGTGGACGATCTGCATGCCGTGGTCGCGGGCGATCTCCACCCACGAGGCGCCGAGCATGGCATCGAAGTGGCGCATCACGGTTTCGCCACGAATGACCAGCGTCACCTCGCTGCCGAGGGCCTGCATGATGCCGGCGATCTCCACCGCGATGTAGCCGCCGCCGACGATGGCGACGCGCTTCGGCAGCTCATCGAGCTCGAAGAAGCCATCGGAGGTCGTGCCCAGTTCCGCCCCCGGCAGATCCGGGATCAGCGGGTAGCCGCCCGTGGCGATGACGATATGCGACGCGGTGGCATGCCAGTCGTCGATCTCGACGCTATGCGTGCCGGAGATCCGTGCATGACCGCGGGCCAGCTGGATCTTGCGGTGGGCCAGGTTGCGTTCGTAGATGCCATTCAGGCGGTGCACATAGGAGTCGCGTCCGGTCTTCAGCATCGACCAGTCGTGGGCGACGGCACCAAACTTGAAGCCATAGCCGGCGCTGTCCTCGGCCGCCGCGGCGATCTCCGCGGCATTCCACATGACTTTCTTCGGCACGCAGCCGACATTGACGCAGGTGCCGCCCAGGCGCCCGGATTCGGCCAGCAGCACCCGCGCCCCGTATTCCACGGCGCGCTGCGCGCAGGCAAGGCCGCCGCTGCCGCCGCCGATTACGATCAGGTCATACTGGTCAGTCATTGACAATCCATAGCCTGGGGCCGTATCCCGCACCCCGTGAAGCCCCAGTTGTGCACACTGTAACGGCGCATGTTACAGCCACTTTAGGGGTCTTCGACCGGTAGAATCGGGCCGCCACCAGGAGCCGCCATGCCAACCGACAATCCTCTGCTGCTGCGCAACCCGCTGCCGCGCTTCGGGCAGATCCGTGCCGAACACGTCCTGCCGGCCATCACCGGCCTGCTGGAGCGCAACCGCGCCCAGCTCGATGCCCTGCTGGCAGCGCCGGTGGCGACTTTCAAGTCGCTGGTCGAACCCCTCGAGGATTCCCAGCATGAGCTCGCCTCGGTGTGGTCGCAGGTCAGCCACCTGAACGCCGTGATGAACGCGCCCGAGTTGCGCGAGGCATATAACACCTGCCTGCCACTGCTGTCGGCCTGGCAGACCGATCTTGCGCAGAACGAGGCGCTGTGCCGTGCCTGCCAGCGCATCGCCGATACCGAGCGCAACCTCGATGCCACGCAGCGGCAGGTGCTCGAACATCGGCTGCGCGAATTCCGCCTCGCCGGGGTCGCGCTCGACCCGGAACGCAAGGCGCGCTTCAAGGAGCTGATGCAGCAGCTCACCCAGCTCACCTCCAAGTTCGAGGAGAATATTCTGGATGCGACCAATGCCTGGTCGCATCACGTGGCCGACCTTGGCGAACTTGCCGGGCTCAACCCGACCATCATCGAACGTGCCCGCGAGGCGGCCGGCGACGCGGGCGGCTACACCCTGAAGCTTGAGCAGCCGGTGTATGTGGCCGTGATGACGGACGCCCAATCGAGCGCCCTGCGCCGCACGTTCTACCAAGCCTGGACCACGCGCGCGTCGGACCAGTCGCCGCAGGGGTCGACCTGGGACAACACCGGGGTGATGGAGGATATCCTGCGGGTGCGCCATGAGCTGGCGCTGCTGCTCGATTTCACGAGCTTTGCCGACTATGCGCTCGCGACGCGCATGGCGAAAACCACCGGCGAGGTGTTTGCCTTCCTCGAACAGCTGCGTGCGGCGAGCCGGCCTGCGGCAGAGCAGGAGCTGCGCGAACTCGCCGCATTCGCGGGCCGGCCGCTCGAGGCGTGGGACCTCAGCTACTGGTCCGAAAGACTGCAGGTCGAGCGGTTTGCGGTTTCCCAAGAGGAGCTGCGGCCGTACTTCGTGCTGCCGCGAGTTCTCGAGGGCCTGTTTGAGGTGGCGCAGCGCCTGTTCGGCGTGCGCATCGTCGAACGCGCGGGGGTGGCGGTATGGCATCCCGACGTACGCTACTTCGAAATCCACGATTCGTCCGGGGTGCCGTGCGGCAGCTTTTATCTCGATCCGTGCGCGCGCCCGAACAAGCGCAGCGGCGCCTGGATGGACGAGTGCGTGGGGCGCAAGAGCATGAGCGGCCCGACCGAACTGCCGGTGGCCTACCTGGTCTGTAACTTCCTGCAGGCCGGCCCCGGCGAACCCGCACTGCTCACGCACGATGACGTCGTGACGCTTTTCCATGAGTTCGGCCATGGCATGCATCACCTGCTGACCCGGGTCGGCTATCCGACCCTGGCCGGCATCAATGGCGTTGCCTGGGATGCGGTGGAACTGCCGAGCCAGTTCATGGAGAACTATGCCTGGCAGCCGCAGGTGCTGCGGCGGATCGCGACGCACGTCAGCACCGGTGAGCCGCTGCCCGAAACGCTGCTGCGCGAACTGATCGCGACCCGCAGTTACCAGGCCGGTCTGCAGACGCTGCGGCAGCTGGAGTTCGCGTTGTTTGATTTCACCCTGCATGCCGGCTATGACCCGGCACGCGGCGCGCGCGTCCCGGAGGTGCTGGCCGAGGTGCGCGCCAAGGTGTCGGTCGTGCCGGTGCCGGGCTTCAACCGCTTCGCCCACAGCTTCGGTCATATCTTCGCGGGCGGCTATGCCGCCGGCTACTACAGCTACAAGTGGGCCGAAGTGCTGGCGGCGGATGCCTTCGCGGCGTTCGAGGAGACCGGTGTGTTCGATCCGGACACCGCGCGGCGCTTCGTGGACTGCATCCTGTCGCAGGGCGGCAGTCGCGATGCGCTGGAAGCCTTCATCGCCTTTCGCGGCCGCAAACCGGATGTGCGCTCGCTGCTGCGGCAACAGGGTATCGCGGCGTGAATGCAGCTTTGACATATGGCGATGCCAGAACTGTGCGCAGCGTCGCTGGTCACCGGGTGAGGCGATGCCTAGACTCCGCTATTGATATGGGCAAAGCACGGCCGAATGACTTTGACGTAACCGGCACCGTGCAGGTGAGCTCGACGGCTGCCGTCCGCGAGGCGGTGGAGGCGTTGTGCCAGGCGACCTGGCAGAATTTCCCGTTCGAGCCCGTTACCCGCGCGTTCAACCAATTTGAACGCATGTTCGCCGGAGAAGTGCCCGGATACCACGGTGTCGATACGGTCTACCACGACCTGCAGCACACGCTGGATGTGACGCTCGCGCTGGCGCGCCTGATGGCCGGCCACGACCGCAGCGTACCGGCCGCCCGGCAGCTCGGCGCCGAGCGCGCCGCCGCGGGGCTGATCATCGGCCTGTTCCACGATGTCGGTTACCTGCGGCGCATGGACGAAGACGATTACCGCCACGGCGCCGAGCTCACCCGCGTCCATGTCTCCCGGGGAGCGCAGTTCCTGGCCGATTACCTGCCCCAGGTGCAGCTGTCCGCCTGGGCGCCGGTTGCCCGGGAGATCATCCACTTCACCGGCTACGAAGTGCCGTTTGATCGCATCATCGTGGCCGATCCCAAGGACAAGACCCTGGGTCACCTGATCGGCACCGCGGACATGATCGGCCAGATGGCCGACCGCTGTTATCTGGAAAAGTGCCGGGATCGTCTGTACCCCGAATTCGTGCTGGGCGGCATGGCGCTGCCCATCAGTTCCAATGGCGGCCGCCAGGTGCGCTACGCCTCGGGGCTGGACGTGCTGCGTCAGACGCCAGAGTTCGTGGCCGAAACGCGGGCCAAACGGCTGGATGGCGCCTTCGGCGGCGCCTATCGGCACATCGAGGCCCTGTATGGCGGCCAGAATCCCTACATGGACATGATTGAGCGCAATGTCGGTTATCTGAATCGCGTCCTGCGCAGCGAAAACTGGCGCCTGCTGAGACGCAATCCGCCGGTGTTCTCGGCTCTCGCCGATCCCATGGCGACGGTGCGCGGGCTGATGGTCGGCTACATCCGCAACGCCTGGTCGCCGCGCCGCTGAGCTTCCTCCCCGCCCCGGGTTGCTGTCGGCAGAAGCCGACGTTTACACCCTTCTTCTGGCCTGCTTGGGAATGCGCAGGTAAGATCCGCAGAACACTCTGCAACGATCGATTATAAGGGGACATGCCGCGCGCCGATCCGAGGCGCAGCGGCAGATGCGACGGTGAATGTTGTCAGCCTGAAGCTCAAATATGCGAGCACCGCCTTTCTGGCGATCGTGCTCGCGGCATTTGCGTTCGTGTGCCTGTTTGCCTGGCAGCTGTATCTGCATTCGCAGCGCGTGGAGAGCCTGGCGCAGGCCGCCGTGCACGTCACGGCGAGCCCCGGCGCGGCCCCGGCGGCGACGACCGCGGCCCGCACCGCCACTTCCATTGAACTGCTGAAGCGGTTGCACCTGGTGAGTCAGACCGATCTGCTGGACGGACTGGCGCTCGCCGCGGTGCTGGCCGGCATTGCCGGACTGGTGGCCGCATGGCTCGCGTGGCGCGCCGGGTTCCGGCTCGAGCAGCCAATTACCGCGCTGATCCGCAGCGCCGAGCGTTTCGGGCAGGGCGACTACACGCGCCCCGTGGACATCGTCCGCCGCGACGAGCTCGGCGACCTGCAGCAGGCGCTCGAGCACATGCGCTACAAGCTGCGCCAGACCACCATCACCAAGAACTACCTGAACAGCGTGCTCAACGGCATGACCGATGCGGTGTTCGTCAGTTCGCCCGATGGCGTGGTGCGCATCGTCAACCAGGCCGCCTGCAAGCTGCTGGGCTATGCCGAAGGCGAGATCCAGGGCAAGAACATCGCGTTCATTCTCGAGGAGAAGGAGCGACCGGGGTTCGATCTCGCCCGCGCCGCCCACGAATCGCGCGAGACGCTGGTGCAGACGCGCCAGGGGGTCAGCATTCCCGTGTCCCTGACCGGGTCGCAGCTCGGCAGTGACGACCCGCAGTTCCAGGGCTGCATCTTCGTGGCGCGCAACATCACCGAGCAGAAGCGCACCGAGCGGCGCATCCGCTATCTTGCGCGCTATGACACGCTGACCCGTGTGCCCAACCGCATGCAGTTCCAGCATCTGCTGCAACAGACCATCGCCCGTGGCATGCGTAACACCAGCGGCGTGGCGCTGCTGTATCTGGATCTGGATCGCTTCAAGGAACTCAACGACACCTTCGGCCACGGTGCCGGTGATCGCGCGCTGGAAGTGCTCGCGGAACGCCTGACGCGATCCTTGCCCAAGGATGCGGTGCTGGGGCGACTCGCCGGCGATGAGTTCGCGGTGTTCATGGAAGGCCTGCCGCTCGATACCGACAATCGCGGCCCGATCGCGCATCTGGCGCGCTCGGTGCTCACCGAAATCAATCGCCCCTTCCAGCTCAATCAGCACGAGCTGTTCCTCTCGGCCAGTCTCGGCATCGCGTTTTGCCCGCGCGACGCGGAGAACGTGATCGACCTGATCCGCAATGCCGATGCCGCCATGTACTACTCCAAGCAGAACGGCGGCAACACCTTCGCGTTCTACTCGCCGGAGATGAACGCCGCGGCGGTTGAGCGGCTGATGCTCAAGAGCAAGCTGCGCCGCGCCCTGGAGCGCAATGAGCTGGTGATCCACTACCAGCCCAAGGTGGACCTGTCCGATGGCCGGGTCATCGGCGCCGAGGCGCTGCTGCGCTGGCGGCTGCCGGGCCATGGCGACATCTCGCCGGCGCAGTTCATTCCGCTCGCCGAGGAGACCGGGTTGATCCTGGAAATCGGCGAATGGGTGCTGAACCGCGTGTGCCTGGACTACCGGCGCCTGCAGGAAGAGGTAGCCGACCCGGGCCGCATTTCCCTGAACCTGTCGCTGAAGCAGCTGCGCGAGGCGAGCTTCATCCTGCGCTGCCGCTCGGTGTTCCGCCGTCACAACGTATCGCCCGAGCATTTTGAGCTTGAGATCACCGAGTCCACGCTGATGGCCGACACCCAGCGCACGGTGCGCCTGCTGGGTGAATTGCACGAGATGGGACTGCACCTCTCGATCGACGATTTCGGGACCGGCTACTCGTCGCTGTCGGCATTGCAGCAGTTCCCGATCGGCACGCTGAAGATCGATCAGTCCTTCGTGCGCGACGTCTCGGATGATGCCGGCGATGCGACCATCGTGCGCACCATCATCGACATGGGACGCAGTCTCGGGCTCGATGTCGTGGCGGAAGGCATCGAATCGCAGCGCCATCTGGACTTCCTGCGCGAGCACCACTGTCAGTTCGGTCAGGGCAAGCTGTTCAGCGAGGCCGACACGATCGACGCCCTGCTGGCGCTGCTGGCGCGCCAGGCCACCGGCGAGGCGCCATTCGGTAACCTCATCCACCGCACGGGACTGGCGAGCCGCCGGGCATGATGTTTCGCGATTGAGGCGGGCATGAAGGCACCGTGGGGCCGCTGGTCGTGTGCCGCCATCGCCGCGGTGTGGGGCGCGGCGGCGGTGCACTATGCCACCCGTGAACTCCCCGCTGGCGCGCGCCTCAACAGCGCTGCGCAAGTCGCACCGTCCCGCGATGTGACCTTCCGGTACGACATCACCGGTGCCGACGCCTACGATCACGGCTTCACTTCGCACACCATCTTTGAAGCCATGCTGCGCAATATCGGCGCGGCGGCGAGCCTGGTGGTGCTCGACTGTCACCTGTGCAGTGACACGCCGGTCGACACCCCGGACCCGATCGCGACGCCAATCCCGATGGCGAGCCAGCTGGTTGATGCGCTGCTCGCCCGTAAAGCCGCGGTGCCGACGCTGCAGGTCCTCGTCATCGCCGACCCCCGCAACGGCCTTGCGGGCTCGACGCTCGCGCCCGAACTGGCAAGACTGGCGGCGGCGGGTATCCCGGTGGTCACGGCGGATCTGTCGCTGCTGCGGGATCGAAATCTGCTGTACGGCGCCCCGTCGCGACTGATCGCCAAGCTTACCGGGCGCAGCCGCGCGCAACTGTCGAACTTCAAGTCCTCGAACCGGCGGGTAATGATCACCGATGACGGGCACGGCGAACTCACGGCGCTCGCCGGCTCGGCCGAGCCGGCCATGGCGAACAGCACCGACACCGTCACAGCGCTTCAGGTTAGCGGCGCTGCCGTACGGCCGCTGCTGACCAGTGAACTGCAACTCGCGCATGCCTTCGGCTGGACCGGCGTCCTCACGGTTCCGGCTGCGGCGCCAATCGGCCCAGGCTTGAAGGATTCGAGCGCACTGGACTTGCATTGGCTGGGCGAGGGCGCGATCCGGGATGCGTTGCTTCGGCACATCGGCGCAGCCGCCGACGCGGACAGCATCGACATCGCCTGTGACAGCCTCTCGGACCGTCAGCTGATCGGCGCGCTGCTCGCGGCGGGCCAACGCGGCGCCACGGTGCGCATCATCCTCGATCCGCGTAAATCCTCCTCGTTATGGGGCAGCGCCAATCAGGCCGTGGGCAGCGAGCTGATCGCCGCCAGCGACGGCCGGATCCGGGTGGCCTGGTATCGCACGCACAACGAGCAATTCCGCGCCGCGCTGATCCTCATCCACGGCAGCGGACCGACCTGGATGGTCACGGGATCCGCCAGTCTCACGCGGCGGGATCTGGGCGATTACGACCTGGCGCTGGATGCCGCCTTGTCGGGGCCGGCGAGCGCCGAACCGCTGGCGAGCGCCCAGGCGTTCTTCGACACGCTGTGGAATGATCGCGGGCCGCCGGGCATCGAATACACCGCGGATGCGGATGCCTGGGCCGATCCCTCGCAGCTGCGCTACTGGGCCTATCGACTCATGGAGCTGCTGGGGATTTCGCGAACCTGAGGAGCGCGTCGGCCTGCGCCTGCACCGAGCGTACCGCCTGGTCCGCCGCCTGCGAGAACGCCAGCACCACACTCGCCATCCGATTCTCCTGCGCCGCCTGGCGCTGCGTCGTCGCGAAGCTGCCGAGCAGTGCGCCATCACTGCGCCGGATCAGCAGGCAATGCAGATCGACGCGGATCACTGGGGGTGCGGCCTGGGTCGTGTATTCAGCCGTGAAGGATTCAATCGAGGTCTGCAGCAGATAATCGGTGTTGAAGCTGCTGCGGTCATCGGCCACCGCGCTCCAGGCCGAATCGGCGCCCAGCACGCTCAACTGCAGGTCCGACACCAGCTCGGTCAGCGGCGCGCTCCAGCGGCTGCCGGCGTAATAGTCGAGGCGATTGCCGGGGCGCAGCAGGGCAATGCGATCGGTATTCAATCCGGGACCCGGCAGCGGTCGCGCGATGCGCAAGCTGGGCGCAGCGGCCTGCGGCGCGCTCCCCGCACTGACGGTTGGCAACGGTTGCAGCACGTAAAGCTGCAAGGCCGGCGCACTGCTGTGCAGCAGGCCCGAACACCCCGGCAGCGCGAGCAGCAAAGGGATCAGCAGACGATGGAGGCGGCTCATGGCGGTATGGCGACTCCCTGATCGGGCTTCTCAAACAACAGTTGCGACGGATTCTCGCGCAGGCTGTGGGCGAGTTCACGCACCTCGGTGACGGCGGCGCGACTGTCCCCGAGCAGCCGCTCCACCTGGGGCAGGCTTTCGCGGGTGAAGCCGCGGATATCGCCACGGTTCTCGCGAATCAGCTGATCCAGATTGTCGGTGGCGTCGCTCAGATGCGCCGTGACCATCGCGATCTGGTCCACCGCCGCACTCAGCCGCGGACCGGCCTTGTCGGTGACGCCGCGAACGCTGGCGGCCGTGGCACGAAATTCAGCGGAAGTCTCATGCAGGTCGGTGATCAGCCCGCGTACGTCGTTAAGGGTACCGGGAAGATCACGCGTGGTGGTATCGAGATTGCTGAAAGCGTTGCTGATCGACTTGATGTTGTCGGCATCCAGCAGCAGCTCGACGCGGCCCAGAACCTCGGAGGCGCGGCCGACCATTTCGGGCAGACTCGCCAGCAACAGATCGATGTTGGATTTCGAGGAGCGGATGACCGGGTAGCGCTCGCTCGGCACAGCCTCGAGCAAACGCCGGTTGCGCGCATCACGCAGCAGGTCGATGAAGAGCACACCCGTCAGCCCCTGCTGTGAGAGCTCCGCGACCGAATCCTCGGACACCGGTGTCGCCGAGTCGATGTCGACGATGACCTGCACGCGCCCCGCATTGCGATGATCGATGTACATGGACACGACGCGTCCCACGTTCACACCGAGGTAGCGCACCGGGGCACCCGGGGTCAGGCCGCTCACGCTGCCGTCGAAATACACTTCGTAGCGCGTGAAGTCGCGGTGCTCGCGCGCATCCGTGTACCAGTAAACGAACAGGCCCGCCATGGCGATGACCAGCAACACGAAGGCGCCCACGGCCGCATAGTTTGCTTCACGTTCCATCAAGGCCCTCCGGCGTGCGCGCTGTGGCCGCGTGCCCGCACCCCATGGAAGTACGCCTGGATCCACGGGTGGGGATTGTCCATGATGCCGGTCAGGGTGTCGGTCACCATCCGCCGGTCCACGATCACACCGACACGATTGCAGGTACGGAAGATCGTGTCCAGATCATGCGTGATCATCACGACGGTCAGATGCAGATGCTGATGCAGATACAGCAGCAGCTCATCGAAGGCCGCGGCGCTGATCGGATCCAGGCCCGCCGTGGGTTCATCGAGGAACAGCAGCTGCGGATCCAGCGCCAGCGCCCGCGCCAGGGCCGCGCGTTTGATCATGCCGCCCGAGAGCTGGGAAGGGTATTTGGCGGCGGCATCGCCCGGCAGGCCCACCAGGCGTACCTTCAGCATGGCCAATTCGTCGAGGTCGCGTTCCGTCAGCCGCAGATACTCCAGCATCGGCAGCTGCACGTTCTGCAGCACGGTCAAGGCGCTGAACAGTGCGCCCTCCTGGAAGGTCACCCCATAGTCGGCCTTGACCGCCCGCAGCTCCCGCTGCGTCATGCGCGTCACATCCTCGCCATTCAGGCACACCGTCCCGGATACCGGACGCTGCAGACCCAGGATGCTTCGCAGCAGCACCGACTTGCCCGCTCCGGAGCCGCCGACGACGCCGAAGATCTCGCCGGCCGCAACGCTCATATCGAGCCCGTCGTGCACCAGCTGGGTGCCGAAACGGTTGACCAGGCCCCGCACTTCCACCAGCGGCGCCATCTAAAAGCCCACCGCCATGAACAACACCGCGAACAGCGCATCGGCGAGCAGTACCACGAAGATGGCCTGCACCACCGCCACGGTGGTCAGTCTGCCCAGCTCCCGCGAGGACCCGCGCACCTGCATGCCGCGGTAGGTGCCGGCGAGCCCGATGAGCATGCCGAACACCGGCGCCTTCACCAGGCCCGCCCAGAAAGTGGTCGAGGCGATCGCCTCGTTCATGCGCGTCAGGTACTGCGGCAGCGGAATGTCCAGCAGGTATTTGCACAGCAGCGCGCCCCCGGTGAGGCCCACGGCATCGGCGATGACCGTCAACAGCGGCAGGGCGATGGTCAGTGCCAGGATGCGCGGCAGCACCAGGACTTCAAACGGGTCGACCCCGATGGCCTGCAGGGCGTCGACCTCCTCGTTCAGGTACATGGAGCCGATTTCCGCCGCGAACGCGCTGCCGGAACGGCCTGCGACGATGATGGCGGTCAGCAGTACTCCCAGCTCGCGCAGCACCCCGATGGTGACCAGATCCACCACGAATACCTCGGCGCCGAAACGGGCCAGCTGCTGCGCGCTCATGTAGGCAATGATGACGCTGATCAGAAAAGCGATCAGTGTGACGATGGGAATCGCCGTGATGCCGGTTTCGTAGACGTGCCGGGCGACGGATATCGGCCGCAGGCGTCGCGGTGCGCGCAGCGCGCCGAACGCCGTCACCGCGATGCGGCCGACAAAAGCGAGACCGCTCACCAGATCATCCCAGCCGCCGACGACCCGGCGCCCCAGCGCTTCGACCGGCTCTTCAATGTAATGTGGCCCGGGCACCGCGGGATGGTCAGGCGCCGCGGACTCGCTCAGGGCCGTATCGATCAGGCGCAGCTGATCCGGCGGCGGACCGGCGAATCCGACCTGGACCCCGGCGGCCGCCACCCGCTGCATGAAGTCCCGCAGCTTGAGGCTCGCGGACAGATCCAGGGTCTCGAGGCTCGAGGTATCAATCAGAACATGGGTGACACCCGCCAGCTGCACGTCGGCGAGCTCGCGCGTCAGGGCGTCGAGATGCATGACGCGCCAGGGGCCGGTCAGGTGAAGTTCGACGCCCTGCGCCGTGCGACGGCTTTCCAGGTACACGGGGTTGTCCTGACCATCAGGTATCGTCCCGATACTGCCTGATGCGGATGGTCGCCACAATCAACAATGCCGCCACCCCTACCCCGAGCCACATGTCGACATTGGCGAATACCGGCAGCGGATCGACGGTGACGAACAGCAGGTTCAAGGTCGGATGCTGGGCCGCGCCTGCGCTGAAGGCGGGGTAGCTCATGCCGGCGTGGGTGAAGACGCCGCCCAGGCGGTACACCAGGATGTTCCACACATGATTGGTGTGCAGCGCGAAGTATTCAGTCACGAACAGGATCACGGGCGGCAGCAGCACCCACAGCCAGACGCTGCGCCGTGCCCACGCGGATACCAGCAGCAGCAGGGCCGTGATCGGTGCAAACCACAGCACGGCGGCCACGACCGCGACCAGCGAGACCGACTGGATCTGTAACCAGGTGCCCGCATCCCAGAAGGCACCGCCGGCATGGTCCTGCCAGGCGCGCACCAGGTAGATGCCGGACATCAGCAAGGTGGTCAGGGCGCTGAGCAGGTAGACCCCGAGCGGTACGATCACCATGACGACCAGCGCCTTCGACAGCACGGTGATCGTGTCGGAGACCGGCATCGACTTCCAGAAGAGGATGCTGCGATCCTTGCGCTCGGTGTACAGGCAGTCTCCGGCATACATGACCATGATGATGCCCAGGGTCAGGAACTGCGGAATCGCCGCATAGGCCATGAAGACCGCGAATACCGCCCGGCGCTGTTCAGGCAGCGCCGCGAGGTTGGCATCGAAACTGACCTTGCCGACGATGGCCAGCAACAAGAGCAGCGCCGACACCGACAGGGGCGCGATCCACAGCGCGCGATGTTCCCAGAATTCACGCCGGATCAGCGTCCGCAGCACCGGCGGGTGCGCGCTCACCGCCGCTGCCGGGGTGGTCGTCTCATCCGCATCCTGCGGCTCGGTGGAGGCATCGAAATTGTTCATACGCCCTGCATCTTAGCCACGAACAGGTCGGCGATGGACGGTGTGCGCACATCCCCCAGCGGCGCGAGGGTCGCGGGCGCGTGGCCCTCGAAGAACATGGCCACCCGGCCGAAGATCTCCCGCTCGTAGAACGGGCGCAGCGCGCGTGCACGGGCCACCTGGTCGGGACCCACCGTGAGCTGCACGTACTGCTCGGCCAGGGTCTCCACCGGCTCGGACAAGGTGACGCGGCCGTGGCGCAGGAAAATCACATCGGTGAGCAGGTGCTCGATCTCCTCCACCTGGTGGGTGGTCAGGAGAATGGTCCGGTGCTTGTCGAAATAGTCGTTCAGCAAGGTGTCATAGAACTGGCGGCGATACAGCAGATCCAGACCCAACGTGGGCTCATCGAGCACCAGCAGTCGCGCATCGATGGCCAGAATCAGCGCCAGGTGCAGCTGGGTCACCATGCCGCGCGACAGCTCGCGCACGCGGCTGTTCATCTTCAAATCGGTCTTGCGCAGGAATTCCTCGGCGCGCGCACGGTTGAAACGCGGATGCACCCCGGCCACATAGTCGAGCGCCTGGCTCACCTTAAGCCACCGCGACAGCACCGCCACATCCGCGATGAAACAGACATCGCGCATCAGATCATCACGCTGGGTCCGGGGTTTGCGTCCCAGCACCGTCAGATCGCCCTGATAGCTGGTCAGGCCCAGGATGGCCTTCAGCGCCGTGGTCTTGCCGGCGCCATTGGCGCCGATCATGCCCACGATACGGCCCGGCGCCACACTGAAGGTCACGTCCTCGAGTGCGCGATTGGACCCGTAGGACTTGCGCAGCCCCCGCGCCTCAATTACTGCCGTCATTATTCTCGTCCGGTGGCGTGACTGGGGAGGGCTTGGCGGCGGGTCGTATTCCGTGCAGCAGTTCGTCGGCGGAGAGGCCGAGCCGCGCGATGGTGGCATGCACCTTGGGCCATTCGTCTTCGAGGAAGCGATGGCGCTCATCCTTCAACAGCGCGGCACCCGCGCCGGTGCTGACGAACATGCCGCGGCCACGACGCTTTTCGACCAGATGTTCGTCGACCAGCTGTTGGTAGCCCTTCAGGACCGTCAGCGGGTTGAGCCGGAACTCGGAGGCGACGCTGCGGACCGATGGCAGGGCGTCCCCCTCTTTGAGGATGCCGTCCAGAATCATCGCGACCACCCGGTCCCGCAGCTGCCGGTAGATCGGCACGCTATCTTCCCACTGCGGGTCCATGAACGCTCCGAGACGCCCGTATCGGGCTAGTAGCGTTCTAATCTACCAGAACAGTGGCAGCCGTTGACGAGTCCACACTCTGCTGCGAGGTGGGCGATGTCTGACCGGCTACCTGAGCCTGCTCGGTCGTGACATTAAACTCATGAAGCAGCAGGGCATTCGGGGTCATCGCGATCAGCGCGCAGACCAGGACCTTTAAATTGATGATGTTGGCATTACTCATGACCGTCTTCCTTTCTCTATCCGTTCAACGCTGGGTGGGCGGGTCGCCTCCCTAGTCGTCATGGTGTTATATATAACTACAACACTAGATAGCTGTCAAGCCCCAACACCAGGAACTGGTTCACGGATCTGAAGCCTGGCCGGGGAGACCCACGGTCCCGCCCGGCCCGGTAGAATCGGCGGTTACCTTCCGTGGAGTCCGTCATGAAGCAAGCTGTGAATGTCGCCATTACCGGTGCCGCCGGTCAGATCGGCTATGCCCTGGCTTTCAGGGTGGCCTCGGGCCAGATGTTTGGCCCGGACCAGCCGGTCAATCTGCATCTTCTGGAGATTCCCCAGGCGCTCCCGGGCCTGCACGGCGTGGTCATGGAACTGGATGATTGCGCCTTCCCGACGCTGAACAAGGTGGTGGCCACGGACGATGCGACAGTCGCCTTCAAGGACTGCCACGCCGCCATGCTGGTAGGCGCGCGTCCCCGCGGGCCCGGCATGGAACGCAAGGACCTGCTGTTGGCCAATGCACAGATCTTCTCCGCACAGGGCAAAGCCCTGAACGCGGTCGCTGACCGCAATGTGAAAGTGCTGGTGGTGGGCAATCCGGCCAACACCAACGCCTTGATCGCCCGCGCCAATGCCAAGGATCTCAATCAGCGCAATTTCACCGCCATGACCCGCCTGGACCACAACCGCGCGCTGGCGCAGCTGGGGCAGAAGACCGCTACCCATGTCAGCAACATCCGCAGAATGATCATCTGGGGCAATCACTCGGCCACTCAGTACCCGGATGTGAGCCATGCCACCGTCAACGGCAAACCCGCCAAGAGCCTGGTGGACCAGAAGTGGCTCGATGAGACTTTCATCCCCGTGGTCCAACAGCGCGGTGCCGCCGTGATCAAGGCGCGCGGCTCCTCCTCCGCCGCCTCGGCCGCCTCCGCGGCGCTCGACCACATTCGCACCTGGGCATTGGGCACGGCCGAAGGCGACTGGGTCAGCATGGCCGTGCCGTCCGATGGCAGCTACGGCATCCCGGCCGGCGTCATCTATTCCTATCCGGTGACCTGCCGCAACGGCGAGTACGAGATTGTCCAGGGCCTGTCGATCGATGAAGCCAGCCGCCAACGCATGATGGCCACCGAGACCGAACTCAAAGAAGAGCGCGAGGGCGTCAAAGACCTGCTGGGATAATCATGTACGGCGCGATCATTACGGTGCTCTTCCTGGCGGCCATCGTCGTCCTGACGTACCGTCGCCTTGGGCTACTGGCGTTCTGCTGCACCCTCACCCTGCTGCTCGCGCTCTATTGCTACCTCGCACCGCCCGCACCCCTGTGGAAGAGCCTGTTGTGGATCTTTACCGCGCTCTTGTGGCTGCTCAACGTCAAGCCACTGCGGCGCGCGCTGGTGAGCGGCCCGTTCCTCGGCTCCTATCGGCGGATGCTGCCCTCGATGTCGCAGACCGAGAAGGAGGCGCTCGAGGCCGGTACCGTCTGGTGGGACGGTGAGCTCTTCACCGGCGCGCCGCGCTGGGAAAAACTGCTGAGCGCGAGGGCGCCGCAGTTGACTGCGGCGGAACAGGCGTTCCTCGATGGGCCCTGCGAGACGCTGTGCGCCATGCTCGATGACTGGGACATCACGCACGTGCGTGCCGACCTGCCGCCCGAAGTGTGGTCGTACCTCACCGGCCAGGGCTTCTTCGCCATGATCATCCCCAAGGCTTACGGTGGCCTGGAATTTTCGGCCTACGCCCACTCCTGCGTCCTCGCCAAGATCGCGAGCCGCAGCACCACCTGCTCCTCGACCGTCGCGGTTCCAAATTCCCTGGGGCCCGCTGAACTCCTCAATCATTACGGCACCCCCGAGCAGAAGGACCACTACCTGCCGCGTCTGGCCCAGGGCATCGAAATCCCGTGCTTTGCCCTGACCGGACCGCGCGCAGGCTCGGATGCCGCCTCGCTGCCCGATACCGGCATCGTCGGCCGCGGCCTGTGGCAGGGTCGCGAAGTCCTGGGCCTGACGCTCAATTTTTCCAAGCGCTATATCACCCTGGCACCCGTGGCCACGGTCATTGGCCTCGCGTTTCGGATGTTTGATCCGCAGAAACTCCTGGGCGAGCGCACCGATCTTGGCATCACGGTGGCCCTGATCCCGCGCGAGACGCCGGGGGTAAGCATCGGCCGGCGGCATTTTCCGCTGAATATCCCGTTCCAGAACGGACCCATACAGGGTCAGGATGTGTTCGTGCCGCTCGACTGCATCGTCGGCGGACCCGCCATGGCGGGCCAGGGCTGGCGCATGCTGGTCGAACAGCTGTCGGTGGGACGCTGTATCTCCTTGCCCTCCAATGCCACCGGCAGTGCCAAGGCGGCCGTGTGGGCTACGGGCGCCTACGCGCGCGTGCGACGGCAGTTCAATCTGCCCATCGCGCGCTTCGAGGGCATCGAGGCCGTGCTCGCGCGCATGGCGGGCCTCACCTACACCATGGATGCCGCCCGCTCGGTCACGGCCGGTGCCATCGACGGCGGCGAGAAGCCCTCGGTGCCCTCCGCGATGCTCAAATACCACGTCACGGAGATGAGTCGCATCGTCGCCAATGACGCCATGGATGTGCACGGCGGCAAGGGCATCTGCCTCGGCCCCAACAACTACCTCGCGCGGGGCTACCAGACGGTGCCGGTGGCCATTACCGTTGAAGGCGCCAACATCCTGACGCGCAATCTCATCATCTTTGGCCAGGGCGCCATCCGCTGCCATCCCTTCGTGCTCAAGGAAATGGACGCCGCGCGCAACCCGGATCGCGAGGCTGGGGTTGCGCAGTTCGACGCCGCGCTGTTCGGCCACATGGGCTTCACGCTTTCAAACGCCATGCGCTCGGTCGTGATGGCGCTGACTTTCGCACGCCTGCGCGGCGTGCCCGATCACGGCCCGACGCGCCGCTACTACCAGCACATCGAACGCTTCAGTGCCTCCTTCGCCTTCGCCGTCGATGTCGCGATGCTGACGCTGGGCGGCTACCTGAAGAAGAAGGAGTCCTTGAGCGCGCGCCTGGGCGATGTGCTGTCAGCCATGTACCTGGCCTCGATGGTTCTCAAACACTACGACAATGAGGGCCAGCCGGAGGCCGATCTGCCGATCGTCGAGTGGGCCTGCCGCAACTTGCTGTACACCGCTCAGGAACAGCTGCATGGTTTTCTGCGCAACTTTCCCAACCGGTTTCTCGCCGGCCTGATGCGCCTGCTGATTTTTCCGCGCGGCCTGACCTACTTTGCGCCCTCTGACCGGCTGTCGCGCCGGGTCGCCGACCTCATCACCGCGCCCACGCCGACGCGTGAGCGGCTGGGTGTGAATGCCTACACCACGCTCAATGAGCGCAATCCGCTCGGTCTGCTGCAGGAAGTGCTGCTGCTCGCCGAGGCAGCGGAGCTTCTGGAGAAGCGCATCCGCGATGAGGGGGTGAAGAGCGGGCGCGTCACCGCGCTCGACCTGCCCGGCCGGATCGCCCAGGCGGTGGCGGCCGGCATCCTAACCGAGGCGCAGGGCGCGAGCCTCGCCGACTTTGACCGCAAGGTGATGCAGATCGTGCGCGTGGATGATTTTGCACCGCACGAACTGGTACCCGGCACGCATCCGTAGGACTGGGTTTGTCTCCGGCGACCGACCTGTCTAAGCTGGTCCCCCCTTCATGGACGGAGATCCCCATGCGCACGCTCGCCCTCACCGCTTTATTGTTTGCCGTGACCACCGGCGCCACTTTCGCCGCCGATACCGCGCCGGATAGCTACTGGCCCGCCGGTGCCCGGATCTACATCATCAGCCCGAAGTCGGGCGCCAAGGTCACAAGCCCGGTGACGATCAAATTCGGTCACAAGGGTTTCAAGCTCGCCCCCTCGGGCGATAAGACCCCGGGCACCGGTCACTTCCACCTGCTGATCGACCAGGGGGTGCCCGCGGATTTGACCGCGCCGCTGCCCATGACGCCCACCTTGCTGCACTACGGCAAGGCCCAGACCGAAGTGACGCTCGATGCCACGCAACTACCCGCCGGCAAGCACACGCTGCAGCTGATCATGGGCGATGGCAGCCACGTCCCGCACAGCCCGGCGCTGGTGTCGAGGAAGATCACCATCACGGTCGAATAGAGTCCGGTGAGCGTCGCGCGGGCCGTTCTGCATGTGGACATGGACGCGTTCTATGCGTCCGTGGAGCAGCATGACGACCCGCGGCTGGCCGGGCTGCCGCTGATCGTGGGCGGCACCGGACCGCGCGGCGTCGTGGCGGCCGCAAGCTACGCGGTGCGCAAGTTCGGGGTGCGCTCGGCCATGCCCATGCGGCAGGCACTCGAGCGCTGCCCCGAGGCGGTATGCGTGCGCCCGCGCATGGCGCGCTATCAGGAAGTCTCGCGGCTGGTATTCGCGGTCTTCAACGAGTTCACACCCCTGGTGCAGGGCCTGTCGCTGGATGAGGCCTTCCTGGATGTCACGGCCAGCCGCGAGCCGGTGGCGTGCATCGCCGGTGAGATCAAACGGCGCATCCGCGCCCGCACCGGACTGACCGCCTCGGTCGGCGCCGCCGCCAATAAACTGGTCGCCAAGATTGCCTCGGAGCTGAACAAGCCCGATGGCCTGACCATCATCACACCGCTCAACCTGCGCTCGACCCTCGACCCGCTGCCGGTGCGTCGGCTGCCCGGGTTGGGTGGTAAGACCGGCCTGCGGCTGGAAGCCGCGGGCGTGCGCACCCTGGGCGAACTGCGGGTTGCGCCCGATGCGCAGCTGTGGCCGATATTTGGCCGACATTCCCCGCAGCTGCGGGAGCGCGCCGCCGGGATCGACGACCGGCCCGTCTGCGCCGAGCGCCAGGAGCTGTCAATCAGCGCGGAGGATACCTTCGACCGGGACATCCAGGACCGCCGCCAGCTGCGCCAGGCGGTTGCGGAACTGGCGGACCTCGCGACCAGTCGAACGCGTGACCGGGAGCTCGCCGCCGGTTGCATCAGCGTCAAGATCCGCGAGCATGATTTCACGACCGTCACCCGGCAGCGCGCGGTGCAGCCGGCCACGCAGGATCGCCGCATGATCGCAACCGTGGCCACGCAGCTGCTGGATCATTGGCTCGATGAGCACCCGGGTGCGGCGTTACGACTGCTGGGGGTCGCCTTGCGGCAGCTGACCCCGGCCACGCAGCTGGAGCTGTTCGTCGTCGAGCAGCGTGGCGTTGATACGACGGTGGATGCCGTACGTCACCGCTTCGGCAAACTGGCGCTGCGTCGCGCCAGCAGTCTTGAGTAGCATTGCCATGTATCGCGCCTTTTTTGGACTGAACGAAAAGCCCTTTGCGATCACACCGGATCCGCGCTATCTGTTCCTGAGCGAGCGGCATGCGGAAGCGCTGGCGCATCTGCTGTACGGCGTCACCGAGGCCGGCGGCTTCATCCAGCTCACGGGCGAGGTGGGCACCGGCAAGACCACTGTGGTGCGATCACTGCTGGCGCAGACCCCGAAGCATGCGGAGATCGCCCTGATCCTGAATCCGCGCATGACGGCGCCGGAGTTCCTGCTCACCATCTGCGAGGAGCTGGGAATCGGCGTCCCCGACTCGGCCACCGGCAGCCTCAAGGACCTGGTGGACATTCTCAGCCAGTATCTGCTGCGCGCGCACAGCGGCGGCAAGCGGGTCGTGCTGGTCGTCGATGAGGCACAGAATCTCGCCCCGGAGGTGTTGGAGCAGGTGCGGCTGCTGACCAATCTGGAAACGAATACCCAGAAGCTCCTGCAGATCATCCTCATCGGCCAGCCCGAGCTGCGCGACCTGCTGGACCGCAATGAGCTGCGGCAGCTAGCCCAGCGCATCACCGGTCGCTACCACCTGTGCCCGCTCACCTCCCAGGAGACCGTCGCCTATGTGCGCCATCGGCTGCGGGTCGCGGGCGCGACCGCCGATATCTTCACGCCATCGGCATTGCGTGAGATCTATCGGCTCTCGCGCGGGGTGCCGCGGCTCATCAATGTGATATGCGATCGGGCGCTGCTGGGTGCCTACACCCAGGACCGGCACCAGGTCGGCCCCGCGTTCGTGCGGCGCGGCGCGATGGAAGTGTTCGGGCAAACCCTCTGGCCGTCGTGGCTGCCGTGGGGCATCGCTGCGGTCACCGCCGCGCTAGTGGTGTGTGGGGCGTGGGCCGCCTGGCGTTATGGGCATTGGGGTCCGACTGCGCGGCCTGTGGCCGCCGTCGCCGCAGCCCATTCCGGCGCCGTGGGCCATTCAGGTCCGGCGGCATCGGCACCGGCCGCAGCCGCCGCCAGTGCTCCGGGCGCCGAAGCCTCGCCACTGGGCGTGCTGCTCGCCCGCGATGCCGCCCAAACCACACCCGATGCGGCGTTTGGCGAGCTGTTCAATATCTGGGGCGCGCATTACCTCGCCGGAACGGCGGATCCGTGCACCCAGGCCGCCGCGCAGGGCCTGGAATGCTACGTGCAGAAAGGCTCGATTGCGCAGCTGCGGCTGTACAACCGTCCCGCCATCCTGATGCTCACCGATGAAGCCGATGCCGCGCACCAGATCGTGCTGACCGGACTCACCGAGGACCGTGCGCATCTGGACATCGGCAGTGACCGCCAACAGGTGAGCATCGAGGATCTGTCGCACTACTGGTTTGGGGACTTCATTCTGCTGTGGCGACCGGCGATGCACGATCCCAAGGCGCTGGCCCCCGGGATGCATGGGGCCGAGATCCGCCAGTTGCGCCAGGAGCTGACGCGCCTGACGGGAAAGACTGTCGCGGCCGATGCCAGCGACGTCTACGATGGAGAGCTGTCGCAACTCGTGCGAGACTTCCAGCGCACCCATCGGTTGAATGCCGATGGCGTGGCCGGGATGCAGACCCTGGTGGTGCTGAACAGCGCACTGGCGAAACCGGACTCACCGCAACTTGCGGCGCTGCCGGCACACGGTAGTTGATCAATCATGTCCTTCATTCTGGACGCACTCAAGAAATCCGAGACCGAGCGGCAGCGAGCCGACACCCCCGCGCTGTATGAAATGAAGGCGGCACCCCCGCGGCGCGGCGTCGCCGTCTGGCTGATCGTGCTCGCCGCGTTGCTGGTCATCAATGTCGGCGTGCTGTCGGTGGTACTGCTGCGCGGGACGCACAGCGCGCCACCGCAGCTGGATGCGGACAGCGCCGGGACCGCGGCGCCGACCGCGACGCCGCCGCCGAGCGCAGCGCCTGCGACTCCGGCGCCATTGGTGGCGGCTGCACCGTCCGGGCCGACGCCCAATGCGCAGGCTGCGGACAATGCCGCCACGGACACCGCTGCGCCCGCGGCCGATGATGACGCTCCGGCCGTCGAACCGCCGGCAACCGGCGCGCCGGCCGGTGACCTCCCCACCTACGAACAGGTCGCCAGCGCGCCGGGGGCCGATGTGCCCGAGCTTAGGCTTGACCTGCACGCTTATGCCGCCAGCCCCGCCGACCGCTTTGTGCTTCTCAACATGTTGAATTTGAAGGAAGGTCAGACCTCCCCGGCCGGGGTTCGAGTGGAGAGCATCACACCGGACGGGGCGATTCTGTCCTGGCGTGGGACCAAGTTCTTCCTGCACAGCCAGTAGCCGGTGGGAGACCGATTTCACAGAAATCGATGCCATTGCGCGACATTGCCGTAGGCTTCCGTCATGTTTGACTTGAGGGTCCAACAGTGTCGGTTTCACCGCAGAAACACCCCGCTTCGCAGGCGCCTGCCGGTCACTTGCTGCCCGCAGGGCAGACCCGTGCTGCTGCCGAAAAGCTGGTGCTGCTCACCCTCGATGAGTCGTTGCACGAAGCACTGGCCCATGTCGTTCCGCACGACTGCCTGACGGTCGTCGCGGATGAGTCCGCGTTGAGCCAACACCTGTTCAGTGACCACGCGGGCGTCGCATTCATCGATGCCGGAGCGCTCCATCCTCACGCCGGCGCCGCCGTACAGCTCGCCCAACGCCTGCACAACCAGCTACCCGACGTCGTGCTGGTCGTCGCCGGTGACAGTGCGGCGCAGAACGAACTCGCGGGGCTGGTAGCCGAGGGCACCGTCTACCGTTTCGTGCACAAACCGGTTTCCGCACAGCGCGTGAAACTGTTCGTGGAGGCCGCGTGGCGCAAACGCGATGGCACCAATGCCAGTGGTCTGTATGCGACGCTGTCGATGCCGCCACCGGCGCCGGCGCCCATCGCGCCGGAGAAACGCAGCGTGCCGTGGCCGATGATCACCGCCGCGACGGTGGCCATCGGTGCGGGCGTGGCCTGGTTCGTGGTGCGTAACCACGCGCATAGCAGCGCCGGCGCAGGCTCGCAGACGAGTGCACCGCTTGGCCCGCAACACGCGCTGCCGGTGGTCGTGGCGCCGGTGGCAACACCCGCAGCCACCAATTCGTCGGCGGCTATGGCGCTCGCGGCGGCCGCCGCGACCAAGGCTACCGATCTGGATCGCCTGGCCACGGCCGCGGAGCAGGCACTCTTGGCCGGCAATCTGAGCGAAGCCGCACGCCTCACGGCGGCGGCCCGCGCCGTGGATCCGGATCATGTTCGCGTGAAGTTCCTGACGGCGCAGATAGCGCGCGAACAGGCCCTCAACAATGCACGCCGTCGCCCCGAAACGCCGTTTGCGGATCAGCCCCTGCTGCGCCGCGCGGCACCGCCAGCCGGCAGCTCGGCGTCGGCCGGTTCGGCGCCGCTCGCGGCCGGCGGCACCGCAACGAGCCAGGCGGCGACCGTCTCGAGCTCGCCGGCGACCGTGAGCGCGCCGGGTTCCTCGTCCCCGGCTGGCGCGACGCGGGAGGCCAATGCCGTGGTCGCCATGACGCTGCAGCGCGTGCACTCGGTGTCGCCGCAGTTTCCCGAATTCGCCCGCGAGCGCGATCTCAGCGGCTATGTGGACCTGGAATTCACGGTGCTCTCGGACGGCAGCGTGACAAACGTGACGGTGGTGAAATCCCAGCCCGCCCACGTGTTCGACCAATCGGCAATGGATGCCGTGCGCCAATGGCGCTATCTCCCCCTGGTCCGCAACGGCGTGCCGACCGAACAGCACGCCCGAGTGCGGCTCAACTTCGCCTACCAGTAGATTTTATCAAGGCATGGACGCCCGGCTGTTGATCGTCGATCGAGATGCGCGCTATCGCGAGTGGCTGCGCAATCATCTGGGCGTATTGTTTCCGGAAGGCGCGGTGAGCGCCGTCGATGCCCGCGAATTTGAATCGCGGATGGAGGCACTGACCCGCCAGGATTTCGACCTCGTGATGTTCGTCGCCCAGTTTGGCTACAGCCCGGAGGATCCGCACTCGGAAGGACTCGAGTGGCTGCGGCTGCTGCGCGACCTGCCGGACTTTCCGGCCGTCATCGCCTTGGCCGAGGACGGCAACGAACTCACGGCCGTGCGCGCTCTGCAACTGGGCGCCCTCGACTACCTTCCCAAGCGGCTGGTGAGTCCGGATCGGCTGCGCACCGCCGTCAAGCTCGCCCTGCGGCGTGTCGAGCTGGATGCCGCACAGGCCGCCGAACCCGCTGAAGAAAATTCCGATGCCTCGCGCATTACCCGTTCATTGCGCGATCCGATACCCGGCTACACCATCCGCAAGACCATCGGCGAATCCGACAAGGCCCTGGTGTACCTCGCGAACAGCGAAAAGCTCGGCACGGATGTGGCGCTGAAGGTGACCAAGAGCGAAAACGACGACCAGGAAGAGCAACAGGTCTTTGCGCGCGAATACGGGGCGTTGTCCGCGCTGGCCAATCCCGCCATCGTCACCATCTATGACTACGGCACCAACGCCGGGCGCGAATTCTTGGCCATGGAATACTTTCCGCGCGGGGACTTCAAGAGCCGCCTGTTGCGCGGCATTCTTGAGGCCGATGCGCTGCGTTACCTCGAGCAGATCGCGCGCGCCCTGCAGGTGGTGCATGAAGCCGGCATCCTGCATCGGGACCTCAAGCCCCCCAATCTGATGCTGCGCGAAAATGACACGCTGGTGCTGATCGACTTCGGCCTGGCCCGCAGCGTCGGTGGGGCGCACACCCGCACCGGCGTGCTGCGCGGTTCACCGTATTACATGAGTCCCGAGCAGGCACTGGGCGAGGATCTCGACGGCCGCACCGACCTCTACAGCCTGGGAATCCTGTTCTACGAAATGGTGACGGGCCGCAAGCCCTACACGGGTCATTCGGCCATCGATGTGCTGCAGCAGCATGTCACCGCACCGATCCCGCAGCTGCCCCACTCACACATGCATCTGCAGTCGCTGCTCGAAGGCTTTATCGCGAAATCACGCGGTGACCGATTTGCCACGGCCAATCAGGCGATCGAAGCCATCGCCGGCATGCGCGCACTGCGACGGACCGGAACGCGCCGCTGACCGCAGGCCCCGGCCGCGCCCACGCTGCCAATCCCCTACAGCTCATCGCGCAGTTTGCTGACACGGCGCATGCACCCGCGGCGGTTTGCCGGGGACGATTTGAACGCCATGATCCGCTCATCGTTAGCCACACTCTCTCAGGAGCGCGTCATGACCAGCAAGAAGATGGCGGTATTCGGCATCTATCCGAGCGCAGAACACGCCGAGCGCGCAGTTGATGCGCTGATGGCCGCAGGGTTTTCCAGTCCGCACATCTCGGTCCTGTTGCCCGACACCCCGAGCACCCAGGCATTTGCGCATCACAAGGACACGAAGGCCCCCGAGGGCACGGCCGTCGGCGTAACCGCCGGAGGCGCGATCGGCGGAGTACTTGGCGTGCTGGCGGGCATCGGCGCGCTGGCGATTCCGGGCGTCGGTCCCTTGATCGCGGCCGGTCCCATCATGGCGGGCCTCGCCGGCCTGGGTGTGGGCGGTGCCGTGGGCGGCCTGGTGGGCGCCCTCACGGGAATGGGCATCCCGGAATACGAAGCGAAGCGCTATGAAGGGCACGTGAAGGGCGGCGGCACGCTGCTGTCCGTGCACTGCGATACTGCGGATGAAATCTCCAGGGCCAAGAACATCCTCAAGGGCACCGCCGCGGAGGACATTGCCGCGACCAGCGAAGCCAGCTCCCCGCGTACCGCCTCGGCCGCCTGAAGCGAACGGACCTGCCCCGCCAGTGCCGGTCAGTGCCCGGCGGGTACTGGCGCGGCGTTGATCCCTTCGGCGCTGCGCGCGCTCTCGTAGCGATTGCCCAGCACCCAGGCAATCGGGAACCAGACCAGCGACACGCCCACGCCGAGGACCGCGAGGCCAATGTCGCCGAAGCCATTCAGCACACCGACACTGGCGAACGATGCAACCAGGTCTCCGCCGCGATAGACCACCGTGTCGATGACATTCTTGGCCTTGTACTTGCTTTCCTGATCGACAACCGTGAAGAGCATTTCGCGGGTGGGCTTGGCGACGGCGTATTCCGCCACACGGCGCACCACCTGCAGGCTGCCCAGTATCAGCAGCACCGGCGAAAAGGCGATGGCCAGGAACGCGAACACCATGATGATGGGATTGAGCAGCAAACCAAATTTGACGCCAAAGCGCTTGATGAGACGGCCGGTGCCGAGCAGCTGAATCACGACCGCGAGGCTGTTAACGACCAGCTCAATGGTGGCATACGCCTGGGTGCGCGCGTTGTGATTGCTGAAGGCCTTGGTGATCAGATCGCCCAGCTGCGTATAGACGATGGTGGAAATCGACGTCATCAGGAACAGGAAGCCTGCGATCAGCAGCAGATACGGTGACTTCGCGAGCAGGATGAAACCATCAAGTGGATTGCCGCCGCCCAGCCGATGATTGATGTCGGTGCGCTGCGCTTCACTGCCGGAAGTCACCACCAGTTTGTCGCGTGCCCGGGCGAGTGCCTTCACCAGGAACGCCGTCACCACGAAACCCGCCGCCGAGATCAGCATCAGACCGTTGTTGCCGACACGCGTTGCCAGAAACGTTGCGATTGCCGGCCCCGCGATGCCGCCGACAGTGCCGCCCGCAGCGATGAAACCGAACAGCCGCTTCGCCTGGGTGCGCGAGAAGATGTCGGCCATGAAACTCCAGAACACCGAGATGATGAGCATGTTGAACACACTCACCCAGATGTAGAAACCGGCCGCGACCCAGCGATCCGACACCTTGCCGCCGGAAAAGAGCAGGAAGAACCCGACAATGGTGAGCGCGATGAAGCCATAGACCCAGGGCAGGAAATTAGACAGCTTCACACGGGAGGCCATGCCGGCATAGAGCGGCGCCAGCACCAGCGTGCCGATGAAGGTGCCGAGAAACAGCTGGTTCAGGTGATTGATGCCGTACACGGTGCCCATGGCGTCGCGCACCGGCTTCACCACCGAATAACTGCCGAACAGGAAGAAGAAGTACAACATGCTCAGCGTCACAGCCGACAGTTCGTGCGGCTCTACCCCGGCCATCGATTTGAAAGCACGGGCGAGCAGCGAGGGATTATTGGGCTGGGACATGTGACATCCTGAGTTGAGGCGCCGGGACTATAGCCCAACAACGGTATCCGGTTGAAGCTGCCGGGCCTACGCCACGGGGTACTACACCTGTGCCCGTGGCCGCGAGGCTTGCAGCCCGACCTCCTGTTCGGCCCGCAGGACCTCATAGCGTTTCCCCAACATGAGCGCGCCCATGCCCCAGATGAGGGACATCCCCATGCCGACCACGGCTGAGCCCGCGATCCGCAGCCCCCCAGCGCGCAGGCCGGCCTGCACCCAGGCGGAACTCAGATCACCGAACCGGTAGATCACCGTATCGATGACGTTCTTGGTCTTGTAGCGGTCCGCCTGGGGAACGACGGTAAAACAGATCTCGCGGCTGGGTCGGGCGATGGCGTACTGCGCGACCTGACGGATCACCTGCAGCGCCTGGATCATGAGCAAAGTAGGCGACAGTGCCACCGCGATGAAAGCGAACACCATGATGATGGGATTTAGAATCAGTGCGGCGGTCACGCCGAAGCGCTGGATGAACCGTCCCATGCCAACCAACAGGATGATGGCGGAGAGTATATTCACCGTCAGCGCGATGTCCGAGACCGCCACCGCGCGGTCGGCATCGCCGGAGAAGGCCTTGGAAATCAGATCCGTCTGCATGAAGTAGGCGACCGTATTGACCCAGGTCATCAGGAAAAAGAACAACGCCTGACGGCGCGAATAAGGTGAGCGCAGCAGCGCCCAGAACCCTTCAAGTGCACTGCCGGGCAGATCATGATCCAGGGTCGTCGGCTGCCCGCCCTCGCCAATCTGCCGCAGACGCGTTTTTTCGCGCATCAGCATATGGACCAGAACGATCACCAGCAGAAAGCCGACTGCGGCAACGATCAGCATGCCGCCCAGCCCGATGGCATGCACGGCAAGCCGGGTGACGAGCGGACCGGCAATGGCACCGAGCGTGCCGCCCGCGGCAATCAACGCAAACAAGCGGGTGGCCTGGGATGCGGAGAACAGGTCCGACATCAGGGTCCAGAACACCGAGATCATGAAGAGATTGACGACGCTGAACCATATGTAATAGGCGCCGCCGATCCAGCGGTTGTCGGGGGCCAAACGGAACAGCACCTGAAAGAGCACGACATTCGCCAGCCAGAACCAGAACACGCCGGGCAGCAGTCGATTCAGCCGTACTCGCGCCGCGAGCCATCCGTAGATGGGCGATGCGATCAGTGTGCCGATAAAGGTGCCGGTGAACAGCCACTGCAGCTCGTCGGTGCCGAAGATCGTGGCAATGGTGTCGCGAACGGGCTTTAGGATGTAGTAGCTGCCCAGCACCAGGAAGTTGCAGGCGAATGCCAGAACCAGCGCGCGCCGCTCATGCGGCAGCACCTGGATGCCGCGCGTCAGCAAGCCCTCAAGGCGCTGACCGGGCACGTCGTTTCAGCGCAGGATAGCCAGGCGCGCCAGATTGGTCTGGACCGTGCCGTCCAGCGCACCGCGATCGGCATACCAGCGGCGCACCGCATCGACCAGCGCGATCGCCGCTTCACGCTCGGGTTCCTGTGCCGCATCGAGCCGCACCAGATCACTGATCGCACTCCTGCGGCGCAGCGGCGTGGCGCGCGTCAACCGCCGCAGTCGCAGCCGGCGCAGCGCAGCGGCCGGGACGACGGTGCCGGACTCATCATCCAGCACTTCCGAACGGGACTGCGCCAGGCGGAACAGGGCATCGGCCGTCGGCACCGTTGCGGTCGTGTCGGTACGGGAGGGCCGCACCCAGCTCTGACACCAGTGCAGATATTCGTCTGGTGAACTGCGCAGCGTTGGATCGCCGATGGCCACGCAGATATGGGGCAACGCCAGGGCAAGCGGTACCGCCTCGGCCCACAACCGCTCGCGCATCAGATATTCGATATCACCCAGATACGCATCCAGCATTCTGGAGCGACCGCGCCGGGAATTCGCTCGTTCCCGTGATGCGCTTCCTGCGACACGCTCCGCATCCGGGCGTTGACTCTCAACCGCCATGTTGCTTCCTTCATCAGACAGTCACTCAGCCCGGTTTCTTTTGTGACGTTTTGTTGCCGCGGGCGAATTTCTTAGGGTCCATCTTGGCCGAAGTCCCGGAGCATTGCCAATTTCCGGCCCGATTTGACTTTTTCGGCCGCTACGCCTCCGCTAATGGGCGCGGCCGCGTCGCGCGAGCAACCAACGCCCGGGAGCCGTCGCCGCGAGGCCGAGCATCAGTCGCCAGGCCGCACGGCGCGACCACGGCATCCGGCGCGGGGGGACGGCCGCATAGAAGCTGGCGCCGACATCCCGATGCAGCTGCCAGGTGTGGCAGTGGACCTGCCATTCACGCGCGCCGCTGCGCAGCAGGAGATCCTGCGCAGCCAGCGCTTCAACGCTCAGGTCCGGCAAAACCGGCGGCAGTTGCAAGGACTGAACGCCGCTGAGCGAAAGCTCTGCGGGAGTGACCCGGCCGTCGGATTCGGCGATTGTGCCGAGCAGGGTAATACCGGCGCTACCGGGCCCGCGCACCCAGTGCGCCGGCCCCTTGAAGTGAAGAATTTGTGACGGCGGGTTCAACCGGCCGTCTCGAGTTCCCACACCGTGAGCGGCGCGCCGCGGCGCAGCCAGAAGCCCGCACCGATCTCGCGGAAGGAACGCCGCAGGCGGCTGCGGTACCAGCTGCCCTCGCGCATATGAACCTTGGCATCGGTACGGCGCCGATCGCAATTGCGCCGCCAGTCCGTCGACGTCAAAGCGCCAAAATACAGGAGCGCATGACACAACCGACCGAGGTTGGCGAGCGCGCGAGCCGCGCGCCGATCATCCAGGTACTGCACCACGTCGTAGCAGATCACCAGGTCAAACGGCGTCGGGCTGCGCCAGGTATCCACGGTGCCTTGCTCCCAGCCAAAGCGCTCACACAGGTATTCACTGACATCCAGGCCCACATAGCGCGCCTTCGGCAATGCCGTCATCAGCGGCTTGCGCAGCATGCCCGTGCCGCAGCCGGCATCGAGTATGCGCCGCACCGGCAGGCCGACATGACCGGCATAGGCGACAATGAGCCGCGCGCGGGCTCGCATTTCCGCCTGGGTAGTGACGGCCGTGCGCGGATCAAAATAGAATTTCTCGTAGTAGGCGCGATCGAAGGCCAAGTCACACCGCCTCATGGCAAGCCGATTTGCGGCCCTCGCCAAGGACTATGCAACAGTCCGGGGCGTGTTGGCGAGGCTTCGGACCCCGGGCATTGCTGCGCAGGCTTCACACGGGTAAATTGCCGCTTCATGACAACCGAGCGAATCTCCGGCTTGGGGCCAAATCCCCTGCGACGAAACGCCGTCTGGCCTTGGGTGGTCATGCCCCTGATCGTCCTAGCACTGTTCGCGGTGCTGCATAATGTGCGGCGTTCCGGCGATGGGAGCGATCAGGACAGTAGTCTCGGCAGCGGAATACCGTAGAATCCGCACCCCCGCCACGGTCTGATCCTCCCATGCCCCGTATTCCGAAAGTCGGCTTCGTCAGCCTCGGCTGCCCCAAGGCGCTGGTTGATTCCGAGCGCATCCTCACCGCGCTGCGCTCCGAGGGCTATGAGGTTGCACCGAGCTACGACCAGGCGGACGTGGTGGTGGTCAACACCTGTGGCTTCATCGATGCGGCCGTAGACGAATCCCTGGACGCCATCGGCGAGGCGCTGGAGCAGAACGGCCGCGTGATCGTCACCGGCTGTCTCGGCGCCCGCCCGGAGCGCATTCTCGAACGCCATCCCAGTGTGCTCAAAGTGACCGGCCCGCATGCCTACGAGGATGTGATGGCCGCGGTCCACGAGCATCTGCCGCCACGACACGACCCGTTTGTGGACCTGGTGCCGGCCCAAGGCGTGCGGCTGACGCCGCGACACTATGCGTACCTCAAGATCTCCGAGGGCTGCAATAACAAGTGCAGTTTCTGCATCATTCCGGACCTGCGCGGTCGGCTCGTCAGCCGTCCCATTGATGAAGTGCTGCGGGAGGCGGAGCGACTGGTGCATGCCGGAGTGCGCGAGCTGCTGGTGATCTCGCAGGACACGAGTGCGTATGGCGTCGACATCAAATACCGTGCCGCGCAGTGGCGCGACACGGCCTACGAAACCCGCTTCATTGATCTGGCGCGCGGCCTGGGTTCACTCGGCGCCTGGGTGCGATTGCACTATGTGTATCCGTATCCGCACGTCGATGAAGTGATTCCGCTGATGAATGAGCACAAGGTGCTCCCCTATCTGGACATCCCTTTCCAGCACGGCAGTCCCACCGTTCTTAAGCGCATGAAGCGCCCCGCACACGCGGTCAACACCCTTGATCGTATTGGCGCATGGCGGCGCGAGTGCCCGGACCTCACGCTGCGCAGCACGTTCATCGTCGGCTTCCCCGGCGAGACCGAGGCCGAATTCACCGAACTGCTGGCGTGGCTGACCGAGGCGCAGCTGGACCGCGTCGGCTGTTTCAAATATTCCCCGGTCGCGGGCGCCACCGCCAATGCGCTGGGCGCGCACGTGCCGCCGCAGGTACAGCAGGAACGCTACGAGCGTTTCATGGAGCACGCGCAGGCCATCAGTGCGCAGCGACTGCAACGTCGGGTCGGGACCACTATCCAGGTGCTGGTGGACGGCATCGAAGGCAAGACCGCAATTGCGCGCAGCGCCGCGGACGCACCGGAAATTGACGGCGTGGTGCGCATCATCAATGGCTCCAAACTCAAGGCGGGCGAGTTTGCGCGGGTGCGGGTGACCAAGGCTGACGCCTACGACCTGACAGCCAGGATTGTTGCACCGCAGTAAGCGACGGCGACGCCGTACCCGGTTTGCGTAGCGGTGGCCGCTCCGCCATTCTTGTGATTCTAAGATCAGGATCTGAACTCAAGGCGTGGACAACCAATCGGGACTTGGTGGCAGCCCCGCTCCGGAAGGCGGCCCCCGAGCCGTTTTTCTCAGCTATGCATCCGAAGATACCGACTGCGCTCGGCGTTTATGCGCGGCGTTGCGCACGGCGGGTATCGAAGTCTGGTTAGATCAGAACGAGCTGCGCGGCGGGGACCTGTGGGATGCGGCAATCCGACAGCAGATCAAGACCTGTGCGCTGTTCGTGCCGATCATTTCGGCAAACACGCGCACGCGTGCCGAGGGTTACTTTCGGCTCGAATGGAAGCTTGCCGTCGACCGCTCACATCAGATGGCGGGGGACAAACCGTTCCTGGTCCCTGTTGTCATCGATGCGACTGTCGATGCTGAAGCGCGAGTTCCAGAGCGATTCCGCGAGGCGCACTGGACGCGTCTGCCGGGCGGCGAGGCGACTGCTGCATTTGTCGCACGCCTGTCGCAGCTGTTATCCCCAGTTGAGGTGAGACGCCCCGACACACCGCCACCACCTCCGGCACCGCGCGTCAATCCGGTAATCAGTGAATCGCGATCGCCGCTGAGCGAACACCGCACCATCATCGGCCGCGAGCGCGAGCTCGAGGCTTTCAACGCCGCGTTCGAGCGCATGCTCGCCGGACGCCGTCAGCTGGTGCTGATTTCGGGCGAGCCAGGTATCGGCAAGACGCGGTGCGCCGAGGCTCTCGCGGACATCGCCGAAAACAAGGGCGCCCTGGTCCTGTGGGGACGTTGCCACGAGGAAGCCGGTGCGCCGCCGTACTGGCCCTGGGTGCAGATTCTGCGGGCATACATCGACACCTACTCGCTTGAGGAAGTGCGCCTCAGCATGGGGGCAACGAGCAAAGATATCGCCGCGCTCATTCCCGAACTTCTCGAGCCCTCGCAACAGGCGAGCGAAGCACCGAGCGCGATTGAAGATGCGTCCCCGGCCCGGTTTCGCGCCTTTGATGCCATACGCCAGTTTTTTCAGCGTGCCGCGCAGCGAGCACCCGTGACTCTGGCGCTGGAGGATCTGCACTGGGCGGACGCGCCCTCGCTGGCCCTTCTGGAATTTCTGAGCGAGCACCTGCCGCGCGGCCGTCTGCTGATCGTCGGGACCTATCGTGACACCCATGCCTCGGCCAAGACGCCGCTGATGCGCACCCTCGGCGGTCTGAAACGCGGCGCCGACGTAGAACGCATTCATCTGACGCGACTGTCGCTCTCCGCCATCGGCGCGATGGCGCAGCAACTGTGCAGTACCCGCCTGTCGGGGCCACTGGTCAAGGCAATCCATCAACAGACCGATGGCAACCCGCTGTTTGCCACGGAGCTGATCCGGGTCCTGATGGATGAGGGCGACGGAACAGCCCTTGCGGCGCTGCCCGCGAAGATTCCCGCGGGGGTGCACGAAACCATCGGCCGCCGGCTGCTGCGCCTGTCCGACGGCTGTAACGCCATTCTGTGTGTCGCGGCCATACTGGGTCGGCAATTCACAGCTGCTGAGATCGCGGCGGTCATGGACGAGGATGTGCAGCGTGTCCTGGCGGAGCTCGAACCCGCCTTGCAGGCGGCGGTCGTGGCCTCAAATACCGAGGTGCCCGGCGGTTACCAGTTCACTCACGCGTTGATCCGCGAGACGATCTACGAGGATTTGCCGGCCGTCGAGCGGGTGCGGCTGCACGCACGCGCCGCGGCTGCGCTGGTCGCCATCCATTCGGCGTACCTGCAACCCGTACTCACCCGCATTGCCCATCACTACTACGAATCTGTTGCCCTCGGCCACGCACAGGAAGCGGTCAGTTACGCGTTGCTGGCGGCTGACAGCGCCGCCCGGATGTACGCCTTTGAAGAGGCGATCCTGCATTACGATCGGACCATCAGAACACTCGAGAACGCCGGATTGAGACAGGATGCGCGCCTGGCGCGCGCGTATATCCTGAAAGCCTCGGCGCTGAAGCAGATGGGACAGATACCGCAGTCCGTCGATGTGCTGCTCGAGGCCGTCAATCGCACGCGTGTCCTGGGAAGTGCCGAGCTGCTCGTCGACCTGGTGATGCTGGTGACCTCGTCTTCGCGGCACTGGCCGCATCAGCATTTCGTCCCGCTGCTCGAGCGGGTACTGGACGTGCTGCCGGCCGTCGACTCGCCGGCGCGCGCCAAGGCGCTGTCTACATTGGCATTTGCCCAGAGAACTTCGCTGGACAAGCGCCGGCTCGAGGAACAGGTCGATGCAGCCCTGGCCATGGCCGAGCGTGTCTGCGATGTCGCGGCACGCTGCGCCTGTTACGAGCTGGCGGCGATCTGCTTTCGCGGACATCCCGAAAATCTGCAGCGTCGCCTGCTGCTGGGGTCCGATTACATCGCGGTGGCGCGCGCGACCGGGAAAGAGGATCTGCTGGCCGACGCCTATCATTGGCAGGTGCTCAATTTCTTCGAGTCCGGACGAATCGACGAATTGGAACCCCTGCTTCGGGAATACGGCCAACTCACCCCCGCAACCATCGGGATCCATCAATATCAACTGAGTGCGCATCTTGTCACCTTGGCGCTGCTGCGGGGGGAATGGGCCGGACTGGAGGATCGGATCGAAGGTCTGCTCGAGATCGGCACGAAGACCCGGCGCGATGATGCCGACGGCGTTTATGGCGCCCAGATGTTTGCGCTGAACCGCGATCTGGGCCGCTTGCACGCGATGGCACCGCAGATCAAGGAAATCGCCAACAGCGCCAACAAGCGCATGTGGGAACCCGGTCTGATGCTCATTTGTGCCGAGATCGGTTTGCTGTCCGAGGCGCGCGTGATATTTGAACGGCTGGTCGAAAACAATTTCTGCGCGATCAGCCGGGACGACATGTATATGACCTTCCTGGTGTATTGTGCGCAGACCTGCTGCGCCCTGGGGGATATGGAGCGCGCTCGAGCTCTTTATTCGCTATTGCTTCCGTACCGGGGACAAACCGCCAATCACCCGACGGCCGTATGCTTTGGCGCCGTCGAACTCTACCTCGCCATGCTGGCCAGCACCGCGAATGACCCGGACGCAGCGCGCGCGCACTTCGATCACGCGTTGACAACGAATCGCGCCATGCGTGCCTGGCCCGCCGTGGCCCGGACGCTGTTCCGCCACGCAGCCTTTCTGCTTTCGGGTCCCTCGGAGGGTGACCGGCTGCCGGGGCTCGAGCGGCTACGTGAAGCAGAGCAGCTCGCGCGCCAGGTCGGTATGACGCGCCTGGTATTTGATATCGAGACCGTGATAAATGAACGTCGGGCGCCCTCGGAAACCAACACCGCTGTCCACTAACGTACCTGGAGATCATCATGCCGGTATTCATGATCGAGAGAAACTTCGCCGAGGCTTTGAATCCAAATCCGGAAGAGGTAAAGACCATCGGCGAGATCAACACCGCAGTCGGAGTCAAGTGGCTGCACTCTTTCCTGTCCGCGGACAAACGCAAGACATTCTGTCTGTATGAGGCGGAGAACGGCAACGCCATCAGGGAAGCTGCCAGACGCGCCGGTATTCCGGCCGACGTGATCGTGGAACTCGCGGGCGAGCTGCGCGCGGTTGGGGGCCTCAGGCCCGTGGGACAGTGAGTCCTGGCTGAAGTCTTGGGCTAGCGTTGCAGGACGCGCAGTGCCTTCGGCGGCAACAGCCACTCGAGTACCGCCTCGCCCACGCGCGGCTCGCCTGAAAAGCACAGGCAGGCCGCGCCGCCCTTCCTGAAGCGCATCGCCACTTTCGTATCAGGTCCGGCGACACACACGGCGAGCAGGCGCCCCAGGTCCGGTTCGTGTCCGACGATCACGATGGATTCGACATCATGAGCGCGCAGCACGGCCAGCACGCGCGCCGCCGTGCGACCCGGCGCCAGTACCGACTCATCAATGGGTTCCGGCAGCCCGGCACGATGCAGGATGGATGCGGTTTCGTGCGCGCGCACCAGGGGGCTGCAGATCAGCCGGTCCACCGCCCCGCCGGATTGTATCAACGCCACCAGCGCCCCCGCCGTCTGTTTGAAGCGGCGCGCGCCCGCGCGGGTGAGCGGTCGCTGGCGGTCATCGGGCCAGCGCTTGAAGTCCCGCTCTGCGGCGATCGCGTGCCGTACCAGGTATAGCCGCATTGTCAGCCCACCGGCGCCGCGGGCAGCGGCGCGTTCCCGAGGATCATATCGGAAGCCTTCTCGGCGATCATGATGACAGCCGCGTTGGTGTTCGCGCCGACGATGGTCGGCATGATCGAAGCATCAACGACCCGCAGTCCCGCGAGACCGTGCACCCGCAGCTGCGGGCAGACGACCGCCTCGGGACCGATTCCCATGGCGCAGGTCCCCACCGGGTGCTGGGTGACGCTCGCAGTGGCACGGATGTAGGCATTGAGGTCGGCGTCAGTTTTCACCGCAGCGCCAGGGCTGGTTTCCTGAGCGACCAGATCCGCCTGCGGCGCAGTACCGTAGATATGCCGTACGGCCTCGATGCCGCGCTTTGCCGTCTCCAGATCGTCAGGATGCGCAAACAGGTTGAGAAGGATCCGCGGCGCATCCGTCGCATTCGCGGAACTCAGGGCCACACGCCCGCGACTCTTCTCGTGCAGCACCACCACGCCTGCCGTGATGCGATCGTCCTGACGGCTCGACACGACCGGAAACCAGATCTTCGCATCCATACGTACGGGATTGCACATGAGCTGCACGTCCGGCTGTGGCAGATCCGGACGGGTGCGGATCACGACATTGCAGCTGTTGATCTGATTCGCCAGAGCGCCGGTGCCGAACATCGCCCACTGCGCCACCGCGGCGGCGACCCGATCGAACCGCAGCTCGTTGAGAAACGTCACCGGCCGGCGGGCCGCAAACTCCACCGGGACGTGCGGGTGTTCGGAAAGATTTGCGCCCACACCGCGAAGATCGAGCAGCGGCTTGATGCCGTGTCGCCGCAGCTCATCGGCCGGTCCGACACCGGAGAGCATCAGCAGCTGCGGAGAATTATAGGTTCCCCCGCTCAGTATCACTTCGCGCTCGGCACAGGCGCGTTGCAGCTGACCGTTCTGCACGTACTCGACGCCGATCGCCCGATTCTCGTCAAAGAGTACGCGGGTGGTGAGCGCATGCAGTTCAACAGTGAGATTCTCGCGCCCCATCACCGGGTGCAGGTAGGCCCATGAGGTGCTGGCGCGACGGCCGTGGCGATCTATGTTGACTTCGCCTCGGGCGAACCCCTCCTCAACCCCCGCGTGCAGATCCTCGGTGACGTTGAATCCGGCCGCCGCGGCGGTCCGCATCAGCGGCTCGTGCAGCAGTTTCGCCGTGTTGATGGGCCTGACCGGCAATGGGCCGTTGTCGCCATGATAGGGACCCGCGCCGCGCCAGCTGGTCTCGATGCGCCGGAAGTACGGCAGCACGTCCCGGTAGCCCCAGCCCTCGCAGCCTAGGCTGCGCCAGGTGTCGAAATCGCGTGAGTGGCCGCGCATGTAGAACATGCCATTGATGGAGCCTGAACCGCCCAGCACCTTGCCGCGCGGAAGCCACACGCGGCGGCCGTCCAGGTGCGGTTCGGGTTCGCTGAAGTATCCCCAGGAGAATTCCGGGCGGAACAGTGCGCGCAGAAACCCCAGCGGCATGCGCAGCAGAAAATGGTCATCCGGTCCGCCAGCCTCGAGCAGCAGCACGCGTCGGTCGGGCTGCGCGCTCAGACGCGCTGCCAGCACGCAGCCCGCCGAGCCGCCACCGACGATGACGTAGTCGTAGCGCTGCGCCGAATTCGTCATGCCATGCCGGTCGAGAGGCGCGTGGAGCGTATGTTCTGAAAGCGCCCCTTCACGATCGTATAGAACACCCAACTCACGATATGGATGCTCTCACCCTTGCGAATCGGCCCCGCGATGAAGTCCGGCCAGTCCTTGAGGGCGAAAAACTCCGTCGCCACCTCCGCAGCGAGTCCCGCCTCGTCGGCGACGACCACGCGGATGACCAGGGTTTCCCGGATCCTGGATTTGACCTCGCGGTAGAAATCGATGATGGCCTGGCGGCCATGCAGCGTCTTGCGGGTGCCCAGCTGCAGCACGACATCTTCCGCGTAGTATTTGCTGAAGCCCTCGAAGTCGTCGCGATTGAAGCTTGCGATATATTCCGCGAACAGCTGCTTGTTCATGCCGCCCCTCTATATTTGCCACCAGTCAGTGGCATGTCAGCCTGCCTTCCCGAAGATCGCAGTCATCCGGCGGTCCATATTGCTGCCAGTACTCAATGAAGCCCAGGCGCGCCGCTAGTGCCGCAAAGCGCGGATCCTGGCGCACCTTGCTGAGTTCCGGCTGCCACAGAAGAATATAGCTCACCGAATTGATTGCGCCCGGCGCCGCCGTATCGAGGCACTGGTTGGCCAGGTCAAATACCGTATCCAGTTCCCCCAGCAAGCCATAGGTGTAGCTGCTCTGCAGACAGGAGGTGACATCAGCACTGCTGGCGGAGCTGCCCGCAGCGATCTTCGGATACAGACGCAGCCGCGCTGCCACGGCGGCTGCTTGCTGTCTCGGATCCGTCAGCGCCGTAAACACAAGCCGGGTAACTTCCGCGGTGCGGTCCTGATCCGGGATGCTCGGATCCACAATGCCGCGGGCGAACGTCGCGGCCTCCGCGTAGTGCTTGGCACGCAGCGCCGCCATGGCTGAGACATAGGACAGCGCGAATCCATTGTCCCCAAGGTGCGCGCCGAGGTGAGCCGACGTAAGAGCGTCTTCATCCAGGCTCAGCACGGAGTACGTGATTGAGCGAAACGCAATTCCCTGCAGGTGGGTTGGGTTCAAATCAACCGCCGTTTTCAATTTGTCGAGCGCTTCACGCAGATGACCGGTAAACAAGAGAATCAGCCCGCGTGAAAAGTGCCCGACACCATCGTGCTCCCCAAGTTTGACGGCCTCGCGCAGCTCCCGTTCGGCGTCCAGCCAGCGTCCCTGGCTGAAGGCGACATTGGCGAGGAGGCTATGTGCCGTTGACAGACTCGGATCCAGCCGCAACGCCTGATTCGCAAACTGCGCAGACTCCGCGAGGCTTTCAATCGGCGGTGCCTGACTGGAAATTCCCAGCAGAAACTTCGCCATGCCCACCCCGAAGTACGCACGCGCGAACTTCGGATCAAGCGCAATCGCGCGCTGATATCGCTCCAGCGCGCGCTGCAGGCCATGGTCTGCAACGAACATCATCGCCTCGCCCTGCAGATACAGATCGTAAGCCTCGACATTCTGCGTCGGCGGGGCCTGGGTAGCCGCAATCGGCGCCGAACCGTTGAAATTGACCTGCATCGCATTGAGGATGGCCGCGGCCAGCTCGTCCTCGAGCTTGAAGATGTCCCCGGAGTCACGGTCGTAACTCTCCGACCACAGCTGGTAGCCGCTGTGCGCATCGATCAGCTGCGCGCTGATGCGGATGCGGGATCCGGCGCTGCGAACGCTGCCCTCCAATATCGTGTTGACCCGCAGGTCCTGCCCGATTTGGCGCACGTCGAGGTTCCGGCCCTTGTAGGCGAAGGATGAAGTGCGGGCCGGAACCTTCAGTCCCGGCACCTGCCCGAGCGCGTTGATCATCTCCTCGGCCATGCCGTCGCCAAAGTATTCCTTGGCGGGATCCCCGGTCAGATTGGCAAAGGGCATGACGGCGACCGATCCGCTCGGGAGCACGGCAGCGGCAGTCGCGATGTGCGGCTGAGGTTGCCCGGTACGGTGAGTCAGTGCCCACCAGGCGCCGCTGGCCACCAAGACCAGCAGAGCCGCAGGGAGCATCCAACGACGATGGGGCACGCCAGCCCCGCTGGCTTGCGGTACGGCAGCCAGCGCAGGCGCCGGCGCGGACACGGGTTCGGGCATGGGCGCCAAAATGGGCATGATCGTGGTTTCGAAATCGGCTGGCGCCCGCACGGCTGCCGCCGGCATCCGATACCCGTGTCCCCGCACGGCAAACACATACCTCGGGTTCTCGGCCTTGTCCCCCAGCGCCTGCCTCAGGAGCTTGACCCGCTGGGTGACAGTTTCCGGCCCGATCACCAGTCCGGGCCACACCTGCTCCATGAGGGCATCGAATGAGACCAGATGCGGCGCGACGCGCACCAGCGCCCACAGCAGATCGAAGGACAGGCCGCTGACCCCGAGATCGGCCCCGTCCCGCGTGACCTGCCGCACCCACGTGTCGACCAGCAGATCCTCGATCTGGTAGCGACCTGCGGGGAGGGGCGTTCCAGGCCCGGATTCGGGGTTCATATCCTGCATATCAAAACAATACCTTACGCGCGTCACCAAATCTTTACCGTCGCATTCCCAAAACTTCACTGCCACTACGCTGCGGCTTCACGCACCTCCACACCCGAGGATGCAACCTGATCCCGTCAATCAACCGGCGAGGTCCGCAAGTCATGAACGCAGTGCAGCAGATTGTCGGGGCAGCCGCCGTGTTGGTTGCGGCGCCCTGTATGGCGCATCACTCCATGGCGATGTTCGATCCGGCAAAGACCCTCACCTTGCACGGGACAATAAAGGAATTTCAGTGGACCAACCCCCACTGCTTCATCCAGTTGCTCGTGCCAAAGGCTGTCGGCCCCGCAGGCGCAGGGAGCGTCGTCGAATGGAGCATCGAGTTGAATTCTCCCTTGGCCAGCTACCGACTGGGATTCCGTCCGCGAATGCTCAAGCCCGGCGACCAGGTCACCGTCGTGATCAGTCCGGTGAAGGACGGATCTGCCGGCGGACAGTTTATCTCCGCCACCGATGCCACCGGCCGGCGGCTGCCGGCCGCGAAGGAGCCCACATGAGCCGGTCGGTCCCGTGGATCTGCGCCGTCGTGGCCGTCGCGCTGATGAGCAGCGCCGATGCCGAACCTGCCGGTTCCCAGCGCGAGCGTGCGCTTGCCAAACTGCCGAACTGGACCGGTATTTGGGAAACGGAGGCAGCCGCACGACTTCTGACCTCCCATGCGCACCAGTTCGAGCCACCGAAACTCTGGGGCAAGCCGCCCTACAACGCCGAATGGTCGAAGAAGGTGGCAAGCGCTCATCCGCAAGGTGCGCCGCCGGTCAGCGCATCCCCAGGTGGCGTACCGCCTGCCGGTGTATTTGACCTGCCGCCGACGGCCAAAATGTGCTCAGCGGCAGGTTTTCCGGCCATCATGGAAGCCCCGGTACCGGACTATCTGTTTGAGATTCTGGTGACGCCGGAGGAGACCTTGCTCCTTGCCACCGACGGCGCCGCGCGTCACATCTATACGGACGGGCGCGCGCACCCGCAACCGGACGACCTGTGGCCCACCATTCTGGGCGATTCAATTGGACGCTGGGAAGGCAAGACCCTGGTCATCGACACCATCGCGCGCACAGCCGGGCAAGTTGCCCGAGTGCCCGGAGCGGCGGATCTGAGTGCCGAGGCGCACTTCACCGAGCGGCTGCGTCTCATCGACTCCGACACGATGCAGGATGATCTGACGATCGATGATCCCGCGCGTTTCGCACACCCTTGGCAGATTTCGATCCGCTACCAGCGCGTCAAAGACATCTCCAGGTTGATCGCCATCGATTGCACCGAGAACGATCGCAATCCGGTGGTCAATGGAAGAATAGTCATCTCGCCGCCCCGATGAGTCAGCGGCATACGACCTTGTCCTCATCAAGAACGCAGCCATCGGGCGGACCGTACTGCTTCCAGTACTCGATGAAGTTCAGCCGTGTGACGAGTGCCTGGAAACGATGATCACGGCGGAAAGCGCGCATTTCGGGGGACCACAAGTTGCTCCAGTACCCGCTTCCTGGAGTAGTCGGGTGCTGTTCGAGAAATCGCTGCGCCAGGTCATACGCCGGATCGAGCGCGTTGAGCATCACGAACAAATTGATGAAATAAACCTTGGTGCGTTCATCGATATGGGCAGCGATGAGCTTGGGTTCGAAATCGTGCAATGCAAGAATCGCCGCGGACCGTTTCGCCGGGTCGGCCAAGGCAGCGAAGAATGCTCGGATCGCATGGCCTCCGCCCGAATCGCGCAGATCGCCCGGTAAGGTATCTACGGAAAGTTCGGCCAGTGCTTCATATTGATCCGCGTCGGTGACGGCGCGGATATCGAGCAGAATGGCATCCCAATCCGGCGGTCCACCCCCGCCCAATCTTTGGTTCAGCGCGTTGAGGCGCCTTGCCTCGGCGTCGTGACCCGTCAAGGTGTCCGCCACAGCGAGAAAACGAATAGCGAAGCCACTGGCGGGTGCCAGATCGTAAGCCTCCCTGAATTGTGCCAATGCCTCCTTTAGCCGCCCGGTCGACAAGGGAAGCCCGAGCGCATACACATCGCGGAGCCAGGAATCACTGGGATTGGCCGCGAGTCCCGCCCGAAAGTACTTTTCTGCCTCGATCGCGTCGCCGCGGATTGCGCTGATTTGCCCCAGCGCAGCGTAGGCCTCCGCCAAGCCCGGTCGCAGCGTCAGTGCATGCAGGGCATCGCGTTGCGCATCGTCGAGTCGGTTCGCTGGCAGTCTCTCGTACAGAACCAGGCTGACCTGCAGGAATGCCCGATACGCCAGCGCTGTGCTGAAATTTTGATCCCGCGCCACCGCCTGATTATCCAGTTCATAGGCGTCCTGCTGGGTCTTCGGGTCGCCGCGCGAGACTTCCCGCGCCTGCAGGTAGAGCTGGTACGCCTGTAAATCCGGAGCAGGTTCCGGACGTGCCGCGAGCGCGGCCGGCGCGGTGCTGAACTGACCGCGCAATGCCTGGACAATCTGCGTTGCCAGATCATCCTGCAGCTTGAACAGGTCCGAGAAGTCCCGATCGTAGGTCTGAGACCAGATCTGAAAGCCCTGAGAGGCGTCGATGAGCCGGGCGCTGACGCGAAGGCGGTCCCCGGCACTTCTTACACTGCCTTCCAGGACCGTCGCCACACCCAGATCGCTGGCAATCCGGCGTATGTCGGTCTCGCGACCCGCATAGGCAAATGACGAGGTACGGGCCGACACCTTCAGGCCGGGCACCGCGGACAGAGTGCTGATCAACTCTTCGGCCATACCGTCGGCCAGGTATGCCTTGGCCGCCTCGCCGGTCAGATTGGCAAACGGCATCACGGCAATCGAGTTCCGCGAGACGGCGTCAGGACTTGCGACGCGCGTCGCCGAGGCCGGGATTAGCTGCCTTGCCTGCCACCAATACGCGATTGCGCCCAGGATTGCGACGAGCGCCACAGCCATGATGTAGCCACGACGAATCCGCGACCCTGGGGTGGTCCTTCGCGGCGGTACAGCGGGCACGACATCCGCCACCGCGTTGGTAGCGCTGGACCGATTCAGGGCTGCCGCGAGTGCGGCCGGCGCCAACGCTTCCGGCGCAGACAGCAGTCGGTAGCCGCGCCCGCGCACCGCAACAAAATAACGAGGGCTCTCCGCGGCATCTCCCAGGCCCTGCCGCAACAGCTTGATGCGCTGGGTGACGGTTTCGGGCGTGACGATGAGCCCCGGCCACACGCCGTCCATGATCGCGTCGGTCGTCAGTAAGTGCGGTCCCGCCTCGAGCAGCCGGACCAATAAATCGAACGACAAACCGGCGATCGGCAGGTCGACTCCGTTGCGAATCACGCGGCAGGAACCGAGATCGATCAGCAGATCATCGAGCCGGTAGCCAGCAGTAGCCGGCACCGACAGGAGACTCGGTTCGATGCTCATTATTAAGGTCGCGAATCCATGCCGATGGGACCCTCGGCTCGCAAATTCAGTTTGCGATGCACCCGACTGGTTGTCAAAGCCGCGCCGAATGCCTCCCTAAGTGAGACTTCATCGTTCCTTCATTGGACTTAAGTGAAGGTTCACACACGCCAACGACCTCACAGGCAGGATCGCCCGCCAGGCATCCCGGCAGCCCGCCGGAGTTTCGGAGGGTGCGCATGACAGGCAGGTTACGGACCGGACGGCGGCACGCTGCCCTCGGCATCGTGGGGTTGATGTGGGCACTTCCGGTGCTCGCTCACCATTCAATCGCGATGTTCGACTGGAACAAGCCGACGACGCTTGCGGGCACGGTCAGGCAGTTTCAGTGGACCAATCCGCACTGCTTCGTGCAGGTTCAGGTTGGAGGCGGACAGGGAACAACCGAATGGAGTGTCGAGATGGGATCGCCGAGCGCGTTGTATCGGGCCGGGTGGCGGCCCGGGACGTTGAAACGCGGTGACAAGGTGACGGTCATCGTCGCCCCCACCCGGGACGGCACTGCGGGCGGCCTGATGATGTCGGCCGTGACGGCAGATGGCCGCCGATTCGGCAGCCCGGCTCAAGCCGGTGGCCCGAGCCGGGGCGCACCATGAATCGACGTACCTATATCACCCTCGCGGCGCTGGTGTGCTGCCTGCCGGTTCTCGCCGCGCAAAATTCGCGCCAGCGTGTACACGCGTTCGCCGCGCTGCCCGATTGGACGGGCATCTGGGAATGGAACCAGAGCGACATGGACGGCACTGGCGAGATCCCCGTGGCGAAGATGCTGGAGATTCTGCGCACGACCGAACTGTATGGCCATCCGCCGTACAACGCAGCCTGGGACGCGAAATACCGCGCGGCGAGCGCCGCGCTCGCGGCACAGCGCGCCAGCGGTAAGGCTATCGCAGCGGAAAAGGACTGCATGTTCGGTTTCCCCGCCCAGATGGCGGTAATCGATGATTCCTTCCAGCTGATGGTTGCGCCCGAACAGACTGTGATGCTCTTCGAAAGACACGAACAGCGCAATATTTACACCGACGGGCGGCCGCATCCTTCGCCTGATGACCTGTGGCCAACGCCCGAGGGCGACTCCATTGGTCATTGGGAAGGCGAGACGCTGGTCGTGGACACCATCGCGCGCGAGGCAGGTCCAATCGGCTTTCTGGCGACCGCATCACCGCTGAGCAAACACGCCCACTTCAAAGAACGGATCCGCATGCTCAACCACGATGAACTCGAGGATCAATTGACCATCGAGGATCCGCAAGCCCTGATACGGCCGTGGAAGATGATCATAGGCTACCGCAGGGTGACCGGCCTTGACCGGTTCATTGGCTTTGACTGCACGCATGATCGCAATCCGCTGGTGAACGGGAAATGGACCATCGCGCCGCCATAATATCGGAATTTGGATGCACGGCCTCTCTTCAGGTACTGTCCCTGCGGGAGAGCACCTGTGGCATTGTTTCAAAGCATTCTGACGCTGCTGTTGCTGGCGGTTCTGCTGCTGCAGGTCTCGCGCAGACTGCGGATTCCCTATCCGACCATGCTGGCGGTGGCCGGAGTCGCCGTCGCCGCGCTGCCTGGCGCGACCGGCCTCAGTTTCGATCCAGGCCTGGCACTCGCGCTCTTCATCGCGCCGGCCATACTCGACTCCGCCTACGATTTTCCGCTGCGCGCCATCCGTCGGTACTGGTTGTCCTTGTTCACGCTCGCCGTGGTGGCGGTGCTGGTGACCACGGCGGTGATCGCATGGGTCGGCGTGGCGCTGGGCGGCTTGCCGATTGCCGCCGCCGTCGTTCTCGGGGCGATTGTCTCACCGCCCGACGCCGCCGCGGCGGCGGCCATGTTGAACCGTCCGGATCTGCCGCGGTCCACGGCCACTGTCCTCAAGGGCGAGAGCCTGTTGAACGACGCCGTCGCGCTCTTGATCTTTGGCGTCGGTCTGCAGATCGCCGAAAACGGCGGCGGCGTGCTGCACGCTCTGCCACAACTCGCGCTGGCGATTCCGGGCGGCTTGCTGCTGGGGGTTGCCGCGGGCTTCGTCGCCTCGTTCGTCATGCGCTTTCTGGTCGGAACGCTGGGCGGCATCCTGTTTCAGTTCGTCATGGCCTTCAGCATCTGGCTGCTCGCCGAGCGCCTCGAACTATCGGCGATTCTCGCCATGGTGGCCGCCGCCATGACCGTCGCGCAGCGCGACAACCGACAGCAGCCCCTCGACCGGATGCAGTCCAATGCCGTGTGGGGCCTGTTGGTGTTCGTACTGAATGTCCTGGCGTTCCTGTTCGTCGGGCTCGAGGCAAGGGGCATCGTTCGCGGCCTGGATGCCGATCATCTGCGGCAGGATCTGTTTTTCGCGGCGATCGTCCTGCTGGTTGTCATCCTCGTGCGCATCATCCTGGTGATGCTCTTTAACCGCACCATCCAACCGGTGATCCGGCGTTTCAAGCTGGGCCGCCCACCCAGCATCAAGCAAGGCATCGTCGCCTCGTGGTGCGGAATGCGCGGTATGGTGACGCTGGCGGCAGCCCTCGCGCTGCCGCGAGACTTTCCGCACCGTGACCTGGTGGTGCTGAGCGCGCTCGCCGTCGTCCTGGGTACGCTGGTCATCCAGGGCATCACCCTGGAACCGCTGATCCGGTTGCTCAAGTTTCCCGAGGACGCCAGCGATGAGAATGAGAAGGCGCGCGTGCGTGCGCTCCTGACCCGCTCCGCAATGCTGGCGCTGCAGGACCGGCACGACACCAGCGCAGTGGCGCTGCGTCAGGAACTGGAGCTGGAAATGATCGACCACCAGGCACCGGGTCGCCAGCTCGGCAGCATTGACGAATTGCGACTCGAGGCGATCCGTGTGCAGCGGCAACTGCTGCTCGGCATGCGCCGTCAATGCGAGATCGAGGAAGAAGTATTTCGTGCTCTGGAGCAGGAACTCGACCTGCATGAGCTCGCCTCGATGCGCAAACTGCAGCTGGAACTCATCGACAGCTGAGGCTCACCAGGGACCCAGGAAGGCGCGAATCCGCCGGCGCCCGATGACCAGCACGGCCGCCGTCGTTGCGTAGACGACGGCCTGGGTAGCCACGGGGGGTAGACCGAAGCTCGCTGAATGGACCGTCCTTTCGATCACCGTGCAGAAGGCGTTGAGCGGCCCGGCGGTGGCCGCAGCGACGGCCAAGCCGACGACTCCCAGCAGTGCATAGCTGATCACCGAACGCACTTTTGCACGCCTGATCTGCCGCAGGAGTGCCGCGCCGGTGTGCGCGAGAAAGGGCTCCTCGGGCATCACCGGCGCATAGGCGGCGAACAGTCGCTGCAGGTCCTGATCGTTTTCGTCGCTCATGGCTTTACTCCGCTTGCATCCGGATCGCGCGCATAGTCGCGCAGCAACGTTCGCAGTTTAGCTGCACCACGGGTGACCAGCGACTTGGCGGTACCCAGTGGGATATGCAAAAGGGTGGCGATTTCTTCATGCGAATGGCCTTCACTATAGGCGAGCACCACACACAGTCGCGCCTGTGGCTCCAGCGCAGCGAGCGCGAGCTCCAGGTCGTGTTCCAGCGCGGGCGTCTGGCGGGCGGCGGGCTCGAGCTCTTCCTGCAGCGGCGAATCGGTCCAAACGGTCGTGCGATAGCGCCGCAGCTCATCCAGCCACACGGACACCATGACCTGCTTCAACCAGCCATTGAAGCGCTCGAGGGAATCCAGCTGTTGCAGCGAACGCCACATCCGCAGGAACACCTGCTGCGCCAGATCATCGGCAAGCGTTTCGTTGCGGCACAGCTGGCGCATGAAACGGCGGATGCCCTGCTGGCGCCGCTGCACCAACTCCACGAATGCCGGCCGATCGCCGGCCACGGCCAGTGCGACCACAACGGACTCGGCGGCGCCCGTGAGCTGCCGGTCCGATGCGGGCTGCGACATCTCCCGTGCCTTAGGTCACACCGTTCGACGGCGGCGGCCGAGCCAAGAATCGGCAGCACACGTGCAGACCGATGCCGAGCAAAGCGACCAAGAGGCCTGCACTGATGCCCGCGGCTTCGAGGGCGGGTTTTTCCAGGTACGCTCCGGTCACACCGGTAACCAAAGCGATCCCGGGCGCAAGGAACAGCGCCAGCGTCCCGAAAATGCGCATCCTGGTGTAGCCCGCGCCGACCTTCGCGGGGGGCGGCGTGTACCACTTGGGCGGAGTCAGCAGCTCCCGCAGCAGACCCTCATCGATCTTTTGACCCTTTTCCATCATCAGACGGATGGTCTCGAACTTCAGTTCGTAGCCACGACGGGCGTTGAGGGCGCCGACCACAATGAAGGCGGCCACCGCCAACCAGAATGCTGCAACTGCCATAAGTATGTCCTGCGGATGAAGGGAAGCCGCTTGTACCGGTATAGACGCGGACTTTCAGCAAACAGATGCAACCCGCATAGCTATATCAGGGTCCCTCCACCACGTAGCCCTTCGCTTTCAGTGCGGCGAGTCCCCCATGAGGCGCAATGAGTTCGTGAATAGGTTTGAGGGCAAGCGTGGAACGATTGTTCGCCAGCGCCAGATCCACTTCGTGTTCCCAACCCGAGTTCGAATCGTCGATCAGCTGCTTGGTTCGGGAGGAGGAGGACGACACGACCGCCGTACAGACATCCAGGGTCTTGGGCACCATGAGCTGGCGCAAGGCGGCGACATCGCCGCGCGCCCAGGCCGCGGCCTCTTCCTTCATCGGCTCCATGCCCGTCTCCAGGCGTTCGACGACCGCTTCAAGACATCGCACCTGGGCGTCCGGCGGGATCTGCCCGAGTTGCGCGACCAGATCGCGCGGCTGGTCGATATTCAATTTGGATTGGCGTAGCGGCACGCTGCGCTTGCGCGCCATTTTGACGACTTCGTCCTGTGCCTCATTGCCCGGGACCAGATGCGCGAAATCTAGGGCCTGGCGATACAGGCGCAGCGCCGCGAAAATGGGTTTGAGCCGCTCGATCCGATGATCGCCGGCGTCGTATCGCCCCACGAGGGTTGCAACCCGCCCGTACAGAGCCGGCGGCAGTACGTCCTGCAGGCGCGCCTTGCCATCCAGGACCTGAACGCCGCGCCACTGGAAATACAGGCGCACCCAGGTAAAGGGATTGGCGTGCACGCTGACCGAAGGGTTGGTAGGAATGACCGCCTGGACCTCGCCCAGCACCGACTCCACCTCGCGTGACTTCCAGACCATCTTGCGCGGCAACGGATCCAGGGTTCCGAGCAGCCACAGGACATGATCGCCCTTGGAGACCCGCCACAGGCGCGGTCCGGGTTGCTCGCCGGTCACCTCAATTTCCTGGGGTGCCTCCGATTGCGCCGTATCGGCCTGCGCACCCGCCGCGACAGCCGCCCGGCTACCCCCGAATGCCGATAGCACAAGGGCGATTCCGAGGCAGACATATTTCCGGCCAAGCAGCGGGCACGGCGAGTTTTGTGGATGCTTCATGCGTGATTTCCTGACCGGTCGATGCGCGCGGGGCGCTGGCCAGCATTGTGCCACTGTGAGCCCACCAAAAGGCCCTTGGCGGACCGCGAAAGCACCTTCGGCCCAAGGGCCTGTTGAACGCGGAGTCGGTAGCGGTCAAGATACCGCCCGGGCGTCGTTGACGGCACAACATTGGGGACGCGTCGACCCGCCGCTGGGCAGACGGTTGGATTAGGATACAAGGATATGGAAGTGAAGCGCGGACCGACTCTGGCCAGGAAAATTGCGAAGGCGTCGACATCCGTGATCGCCGCGCTCATGGCGATACCGGCCATCGCACACCATTCATTCGCGATGTATGACCAGACGAAACTGCTGGTGTTGACCGGCGTCGTGTACCAGTTTGTCGCCCAGGCCAATCACGCCGAACTCCATATCTATCTCATTGGGGCCGACGGCAAGCTCGAAAAAGACAAGGATGGCAAGCCGCATGCCTACGGCGTGGAGATGGCCGGTGCCGCCGCGGTTGCCGAACAGGGCATCACCGCGGATACAATGAAGGCCGGCACCATCATCAGCGTCAAAGTGAACCCGCTTCGCGAGGGGGCGGATTTTGGTTCCAAGGCTGGCAACAGTGGCGTGGCCAAGTGCCCCTGGAAGACGCCCCCGGTTCCCGGTCAGACCTGCGACACCGTGGCGGGCCACGAAATTCTCGGCGCGCCGAACTTCTGATCGCCACCGTCCGCGCAAGGGCAGCCTGAATTGAACCACTTCGCCGAATGGCTGTCCGCGACGTTTCCCAGCGTCTTCATGCAAACGCATGAAGCGTGGGTACTTCCCATCATCCAATCCCTGCATATCGTTGGCATCGGGACTGCCCTGGGGTCGGCACTGATGATCACGTTGCGGCTGCTCGGCTGGGTCGGAACCGATCAATCACTGCTAGCGACGCAGCAGCGATTCGGCCCGTGGTTGACGGGCGCACTTTATCTGCTGCTGGCGAGCGGTTGCCTGCTGATCGTCGCGGAGCCGATCCGCGAGCTCATCACGTTTTCGTTCTGGCTGAAGATGGCGTGCGTGGCAACCATGGCCATCATTGCCACGGCCTTTCAGGCTTCGGTGCGGAAAAACGATCAGCATTGGGAGCACACCCTGGTCCGCCGCCCGGCGGTGCGACTGGCAGCCCTGCTGACCGTCGTGCTGTGGGGATGCATCATCGTTCTGGGCCGACTGATCGCCTACGACCACATCTGGGGTCATCTGTCGCCCGCCACCAAGGCCTGAAGCTGCGCATGGACATCTCAGTGTGGCTGAAGAGTCTTGAAGACAGTGGCCTGGCAGTCAGTATCCGCAATTCACTCTATATTTTTCCGTTCATCGAGTCGGTACACGTCATGGCGCTGGGGGTGGTGTTCGGGACCATCCTGGTCGTCGACCTGCGCGTGCTCGGCCTGGCGTCGCGACAGCGACCGTTTACGCGAATGTCTGCGGAACTGCTGCGAATCACCTGGGGCGCCTTTGGCGTCGCGGCGCTGACCGGCTCGCTGATGTTCACGACTAACGCCCGCGTCTATTTCCACAACACCGCCTTTCGCGTGAAGATGCTGCTGCTGGTTGTCGCCGCACTCAACATGGCGATCTTCCACCTGACGGCGGGGAAGAAAGCGGCCAGATGGGACACCTCGGCGGCCGCGCCGGGCATCGGGAAAATCACCGCGGCGCTCTCGATTGCCCTGTGGGTCGGCATCATCTTCTCGGGACGTGTCATCGGCTTCACGACCACCGGGGCACAGGCCAAAGAGGCGCCACCGCCGGTGGGCAATTTCGATGATTTCCTGAACAATCCGGCCGCGAGCGCCCCGCCCGCGCCAGCCCCTGCCGAGGCCGCGCCGGCTCATTAGCGAGGAAACGACATCATGCAATCCGCTGTTCAACGATGTGCGGTATTCGCGGTCCTCACGATCGCGGCCCTGACCTCGACTGCCTACGCGCAGATACCAGGAGCACCCTCGTCGCAGCCGCGGGCGGCCGGATTTGGGTCGGGCCTGGGCACGCAGAACACGAGGGCGATCCCGCCCTTTCAGGGGCCTCCGCCTGGCGTGAAGCCGCTGCCCATCGACATGTTCACATCGAAGAACTTCTACAAGGATCAGCCGCTGTGGTCCGATCCGCGCTATTACCGCTGCAACTCGCCCCGTGAACTCGTCGAGTCCCTCTGGGAGAGCGGCCGTATCGGGGTCAAGCCCCCCGCCACGGCCTCATGGGGTGACTGCCGCATCGACTACCCGCGCGAGAGCATCATCAGTCCGTATCCCTACAAGACCGCGAAATCGCATTACGAGGCACTGCTGGCGGCTGCCAGGGCCCATGGCGGCCCCACCGTGTACACCAAGGCCACGACACCCGACTGGGACGGCTATTACGATCGGGATCAGAGAGCCAGCGATGCTCCGGGTGTGACCGCCCACGACCGGGTCAACTCCCCGTTCTTTGCGCGCCTCGGTCTCACCGGCGAGCGCTGGCTGTGGGGCGGGATCACACAAGCCTCCACCATCGTGTCCGTGCTTACGCCTGAATATCAGCAGCGCTATGTGCAGATGCTGTACCACGAGAGCGTTGATAACTCGAAGCAGTGGAATGCCGAATTCTGCTATCCGGAGGGGTTCACGCGCTGGTGGGCCTGGCCTTCGCGTGGCGCGCAGTTTCAGCTCACCATGACGGCGTACCAGGTCCAGTTCCTGTCCGGCATCGCGGACAATTTTCTGCGCCAGGTGCTGATCGGCAGGCAGCACGTGCAGAAGGTGCCGCAATGGTATGGCGAAACCGTTGGCTTCTGGGACGGCACCACGCTGGTGGCGTGGACCGCCAATGTGCAGGCCTGGTCGCAACACACGATGTTCGAGAACAGCGGCAAGCTGGAAACCGTCGAGACCTTCAAACCCGTCTACGATGCCAGCGGCAAGTTCATCGGCCTTGATGACGAAGCCGTTTGGTACGACCCCGAAGCGCTGCTCCAACCGGTCATCGTCAAGGACCGCTTCTTGCGGCATGCAACGCCGGATGATCCCAAGGCGCGTTACACCTTCATCGAATGCCTTTCGAACATTCAGAACGTCGACGGTCGACCCAAGCAGCTGGGCAAGACCGATCCGGGTTTTGTGGACTTCTATGGCAGGCCCTGGGCGCAGGTGTGGGAGAAGTACTTCGAGGCCGGCTGGGACAAGCCGAACAACATCGGCGTGCCCGATGATGTGCTCAAGGCATTGCAGTGAGGTAACGAAGCTCAACCATGCCGCTTTGGTAGGCTTTTACGCCCGCGAGGTGGAGCGCGACATCTTGGTCAAGCCCCTCGAAGAATCGGATCCCATCACCGATGAGTACCGGCAGTATCGAGTAGTAAATCTCATCGGCCAGGCCGCGACGCAGGCACTCGGCGGATACCACACCCCCTCCCGCGAACCAGATGGAACGGAAGCTGGGTCGCAGGCGCTCATTCACCAGCTGCGCGAGATCGCCCGAGTAGAATTCGACGCTAGCGCGAGTCCGCGGCAAGTGCCGGCTGGTGAGAACAAACGTAGGCTTGTCGCCGTAGGCCCATCCGAAACCTTTACTCTCGAAGTTCAGTGCGGTCTCATACGTACGAGACCCCATGACGTAGCAGTCAATCGACTTGAGGAATGTCTCCACGAACGCCGGGTCCAGGGTTTCCCCGCCCGCGAACTTGTCGGCGGTTTCGAGCCAATCCACGCGGCCGTCTTTGCGGGCAATGAAGCCGTCGAGGCTCGCCGCCATGTGGATGGTTACCTGCGATGCCGTGTCTGCCATCTTTGCCTCCTTTCGAGCACCGCCAATATACCGAACCGGTCCACGCGCTCATAGAACCTAGAGGAGACGATATGAACGACGAGCAGGCTATCCGCGAGACAATCCAAAACTGGCTCGCTGCCTCGAAGGCTGGCGACCCGCAATGGTTAGCGGCGATGTTGGACGACGAGATGATGTTCGTCGTGCGCGGTCAGGCGCCGTTCGGCAAACGGGAGTTTCTCGCCGGCAGCCAGGGGAAGCCTTACGCTTTCGACGCCACAGCCGAGGTCCGCGAGGTTGTCGTCAACGGCAACTGGGCGCTGACGCGTGTCGAGCTGGTGATCGAAGTCACGGCGACCCAGGGCGCGAAGCAGATGCGGTTCATGGGCCCTACGATGACTGTGTGGCGCAAGGCGGCAACCGGCAGGTGGCTGATCTGGCGCGATGCAAACATGGTGGCGCCGGTCGAATGACACTAAGGGCGCGAGTGACCCTTGTGGGTCAGCTTCAACGACAGCACGAAACCGGCAAGCAGCAGGGTGATCGCATTGGCAACGGCGATCGGCCAGCTGCCGACGGCGACTCCGTAGATCAACCAAAGTGCGACTCCCAGGGTAAACAGTCCATACATCCGTAGCGAGATTCCGCTTAAATCACGGGTTCTCCATGAGTGCCATACCTGGGGAATGAAAGCGCACGTGGTCAGCACACCGGCGCAGAATCCGAGAGCGTCAATTAGATTTCGATGCATGCGATAGCATGATAGCGGGCGGTCTCTTTGACAAACGCGGCACGGCTACAATATCCTGACTTTGCGTCGGCAGGGCGCACCGTGTCCGCGGAAAGGGATTCTCCCGCCTGCTCTTGAGCGCTTACCGGCGATCCTGAAGACGAACCTCTTTAGCCCCATGCAACGCGGACCGGGGGCCTGCTCGTGAAAGGAGGCATTCGTCATGATCAAGGTGGAACCACTTCCGCCGCAGCCGAGCTTTGAGCATCAGCAGAAGCTCGCCAAGCGGCTGTTACGTGAAGCCTGGGCGGGGGAACCGGCGGCACTCGAGCGAGTACGCTCATTCCTCCCCGGCAATCCCAATCCGGATTCTCTGAAACTGCATCAGGCGCAGCTGGTCATTGCGCGCGGCTACGGTTTTGATACCTGGGCGGCGATGAAGCACAAGATCGAGTCGCTGACCCAATCGCCGCTGGAACAATTCGATATCGCGGTGCGCGAAGGCGACGCCATCCGGGCGCAGGATCTTCTTATGCGGCACCCCGCCGTCCGGGCGCGCATCAATGAACCGCGCTTCGACTTCGACTCACCGGCCATCCATCAGGCCAAGCATCATCTCGCCCTGGTGGATGTGCTCCTGGAGCACGGAGCGGACATCAACGCGCGCTCGGCATTCGCGGCCGGCGGATTCGGCATCCTGGAGTGGAACCTGAATCTCGAGCAGGCGCGACCGCTCATCGAACGCGGGGCGCAGATTACACCGTGGGCTGCGGCCGGGCTGGGCTTGATCGATGAGCTTCGGGCCATCATCAGGGCGAGTCCCGAGTGTGTACGTGAGCGCGGTGGCGACGGCAAGACCGTGCTGCACTGTGCGGCGACGCCAGAAATCGCCGCGCTGCTGCTGGATGCCGGTGCAGATCTTGAAGCGCGCGACACCGACCATGCCTCGACTGCACTGCAATACCTGATCGGCGATGAACGCATTGCGCGGCTGCTGATCGCGCGCGGTGCGCGCGCCGATATCTTTGCCGCCGCCCGGTTAGGCGAGCTGTCGCTGGTGGAAAAATGCCTGGGCGAGGATCCCCAGTGCGCCGAGGCGCGGGTGAACGTTCCGCCCTATAGCGGGCCCGGCATGCACATTTACAGCTGGACCTTGGGATTCGATCTCACGCCCGCCGATGTGGCCCGCAAGTTCGCGCACGGTGAAATCCTCGAGCGGCTGCTGTCGAGTCTGTCGCCGCCGTTCCGTGTGGTCGATGCGCTATGGTGCGGCGAGCGCGAGCGGCTGCAGCGCGAGCTCGCCCAGCGGCCCGACGCGCTGAGCGAACTGGACCCCCGCATTCACGTTTTGCTGACGATGGCGGCCTGGTGGTATCGCCCGCAGAGTCTGCGCCTGATGCTCGACGTTGGGTTCAATCCGCACATTACCGGTGCGCATGGCTCGACACCCCTGGACCGTGCGAGCTTTCACGGCTACTCCGACATGGTGCAGACACTACTGTCACTGGATCCCGAGCCACCCCTGACGCAGCAGAATGAGTTCGGTGCAACGCCCCTGGCGACCTGCATCTACGGGTCACTCAATGGCTGGAAGACCGGACACCCCCAGGATCACGCGCGGACGCTGCAGTTGCTGCTCCAAGCCGGAGCGCCCCTGGATCCGACGCTGCTGCCGACCGGCAACGATGAACTGGACGATGTCATGCGGGGGTGGCTGAAACGATGAATGCTGCCCGCGCATGCTAGGATAGGCGAAAATAACGGCCGTTTACGGCACTTTCTTGGACTGATCGCTATGTCGGTGAGAATTGGTGCGCTGAAAGAGCGCGCGCCAGCGGAAATGCGCGTCAGTGTGGTCCCTGAGACCGCTGACAAGTTTGCCCGTGCGCAGGTGCAAATCCTACTGGAGCATGGCGCCGGAATCAGTGCGCAGTTCGCGGACGCCAGTTATCGCAGCGTGGAATGGGCCACCGCCGCATCCGTACTGGCCCAGGCCGACGTGCTGCTCACCGTACAGCCGCCGACCGTCACGCTGATCCAGGCGCTCAAGCCGGGAGCCGTCGTGGTGGGCTTCATGCAGCCGTACGGTCACCTTGCCGAAGTCAAGGCGCTGCGCGATGGCAGGATCACCGCCTTCGCCATGGAACTGATACCGCGGATATCGCGGGCGCAGTCCATGGATGCCCTGTCCTCGCAGGCTTCGATCGCCGGCTACAAGGCCGTACTGATTGCCGCCGACACCCTCGATCGCTTCCTGCCCATGCTCACCACCGCCGCGGGCACCATCCGCCCGGCGCAGGTGCTCGTCATCGGTGCGGGCGTCGCTGGTCTGCAGGCCATCGCCACCGCCAAACGGCTCGGCGCCGTGGTCGAGGCCTACGATGTGCGCAGCGCCACCCGCGAGCAGGTGAAGTCACTCGGCGCGAAGTTCGTGGACACCGGCGTGTCCGCCGACGGCGCCGGCGGGTATGCGCGCGAACTGACAGAAGACGAACGACGCCGGCAACAGGAAGTCCTGGACTCGCACATCGCCAAGGCCGATGCCGTGATCACGACCGCCGCAATTCCCGGCCGCGCGGCCCCGCGCCTCATCAGCCGCGCGGCCGTGGAGCGCATGAAACCGGGCGCCGTGATCGTGGACATCGCCGCCGAGTCCGGCGGCAACTGCGAACTCACGCGCGTCGGGCAGACCGTGCTGCACGGTGCGGTGAAGATCATCGGTCCGGAGAACCTGCCCGCGCAGCTGGCGTATCACGCCAGTGAGATGTATGCCCGAAACATCTTCAATTTCCTCAAGCCCGCCATCGACCAGACCGGCACTCTGGCCATCGACTGGCAGGATGAGGTCTTCGCGCAGTCCTGCCTGACTCACGCCGGCGCCATCCACCACCAACCTACGCGCCAACTCGTGGAGGAAACATGACCGGGATCATCGCTCTGTACATTCTCATGTTGGCGGCATTCACCGGCTACGAGGTGATCGCGCGCGTTCCGGTCATCCTGCATACGCCGTTGATGTCCGGCTCGAATTTCGTGCACGGCATCGTGCTGGTGGGAGCGATGGTCGCGCTGGGATCGGCGACCACCCTGCCCGAGAAGATTATCGGCTTCGTCGGCGTGCTGCTGGCTGCCGGCAACACCGTGGGTGGCTATGCCGTCACCGAACGCATGCTCGAAATGTTCAAGGCCAGCGGTCGCCCGAGTGCTCCCAAGGAGACGCCCTGATGGCGTGGCAGTTCAGCGCGACGGCGCTGATCCAGGCGAGCTACCTGCTCACCGCGTTCCTTTTCATCATGGGCCTGAAGCGCATGAGTTCGCCGCGCACCGCGCGCAGCGGCATTCTTTGGGCCGGCGCGGGCATGCTCGTGGCGACGCTCGCGACGCTCTTCTATCCGGGCATGACGAACTATCCGTGGATCCTCGTGGCCATGGGTATCGGCGGCGGCTTCGCCTGGGTGAGCGGCCGGCGTGTCGCCATGACCGACGTGCCGCAGATGATCGCGCTCTACAACGGCATGGGCGGCGGTGCGGCGGCGGCGATTGCGGCGGTGGAACTGTATCGGGGCCGCAGTTCCGGCGCCGAAACAGCCCTGGCGGTGATCGGTGGCCTGATCGGCTCGATCTCCTTCAGCGGCAGCCTGATTGCGTTCGGCAAGTTACAGGGCCTCATCAGTCGCTCCTATCGCTTCGCCGGCCAGCAGCTCATCAATCTGCTGGTGCTGGCCGTGGCGCTGCTGCTCGGCACACTGATCGGCGGCGGCTTCAATGCCAGTGCGCAGGTCGTGAGCGCCATGTTCGTGGTATCGCTGCTGCTCGGCGTCCTGATGACGCTGCCGATCGGCGGCGCCGACATGCCGGTGGTGATCTCGCTCTACAACGCACTCACCGGACTCGCCGTGGCCTTCGAAGGCTTCGTGCTTGGCAATGCCGCGATGATCATCGCGGGTACCGTGGTCGGCTCCGCCGGCACGCTGCTCACCCAGCTGATGGCCAAGGCCATGAACCGCTCGCTGGGCAACGTGCTGTTCTCCGGCTTCGGTGATACCGGCAGCGCCGCCGCCGGCACGGTCCACGGCAGCCTCAAACCCATTGAAGCCGTCGATGCGGGCGTCATGCTGGCTTTCGCTCAGAAGGTGATCATCGTTCCCGGTTACGGCATGGCAGTGGCCCAGGCGCAGCACAAGGTGTGGGAGCTGACACAGATTCTCATGGACCGCGGCGTATCCGTGCGATTTGCGATTCATCCCGTCGCCGGGCGTATGCCGGGTCATATGAATGTGCTCCTGGCCGAAGCCGGGGTGCCCTACGACCTGATCGCCGATCTGGAGGAAATCAACGGCGAGTTCGAAACGGCCGATGCCGTCCTGATCATCGGCGCCAACGACGTGGTCAACCCGGTGGCACGCCATGACCGCTCAAGCCCGATCTACGGTATGCCCATTCTGAATGCCGACAAGGCGAAGAATGTCATCGTCATCAAGCGCGGCCAGGGCGCCGGGTTCTCCGGCATCGAGAACGCCCTGTTCTACCTGGATCATACCCGCATGCTGTACGGTGACGGCCAAAGCGCCGTTGCCGCGCTCATCAGTGCGGTCAAGTCGGTGTGAAGGATCGCGCCAGCAGCGCTTGCCGCTTATTCGACGGTTACGCTCTTCGCCAGATTGCGGGGCTGATCCACATCGGTCCCCTTGAAAACGGCCACGTGGTAGGCGAGCAGCTGCAACGGAATCGTGTAGACAACCGGCTCCTGGAAGGCGGTGACATGACGGGGCATGTTGATCACGGTGACACCGTCCGCATTCTGGAAACCGGCTTCGGCATCGGCGAACACGATCAGCTCACCACCGCGGGCGCGCACTTCCATGAGGTTCGATTTGAGCTTCTCGAGCAGCTCGTTATTCGGCGCCACGGCAATCACGGGCATGTCCTCATCGACGAGCGCCAGGGGACCGTGCTTGAGTTCCCCGGCGGGATAGGCCTCGGCGTGGATGTAGGAGATCTCCTTGAGCTTGAGTGCCCCCTCCATCGAGATCGGGTACATGGCGCCGCGGCCCAGGAACAAGGCATGCTGCTTGTCGGCGAAGCGCTCGGCCAGCCTGTGGATGATGGGATCGAGCGCCAGGGTCTTCTCGATCAGCGCCGGCAATTCGAGCAGGCGTGCGACCAGGTTGCGCTCCCGTTCGGCATCGGCCCCGTGGTGCTTCGCCAGGGCGACGACCAACATGCCCAGCGCGATCAGCTGTGTGGTGAACGCCTTAGTCGAGGCCACACCGATCTCCGGGCCCGCACGCGTCAACATGACCAGGGCTGAGTCGCGCACCAGCGAGCTTTCCGGGGCGTTACAGATCGCGAGCGTGGACAGATAGTCCGCCTGGCGCGCCAGACGCAGTGCCGCCAGGGTGTCCGCCGTTTCGCCTGACTGCGAGATGGTCACAAACAGCGAGCCACGCGGTACGACGGGATTGCGATAGCGGTATTCGCTAGCGACTTCCACGGTGCACGGCACTTTGCAGATCTGCTCGATGAAGTAGCGCGCCACGAGGCCGGCATGAAAGCTGGTGCCGCAAGCCACGATTTGGACGTGCTCGGTGCGCTTGAACACCTCGGTAGCCGCCGGACCAAAAGCGGCTTCAAGCAGCTTGCCGTTGGCGACGCGTTCCTGCAGCGTGTCGGCCACGGCGCGCGGCTGCTCATGGATTTCCTTCAGCATGAAGTGCCGGTATTGGCCCTTCTCGGCCGCATCCGCCGACAGGTCGCTGTCGCGCGCCTCGCGGTTGGCGGCGTTGCCCTCGCGGTCCAGAATCCGATAACCGCTGCGCCGTACTTCAGCGATGTCGCCCTCCTCCAGAAATACGAAGCGCCGGGTCACGGGCAGCAGCGCTGCGACATCGGAGGCGACGAAGTTTTCCTCCACACCCAGTCCCAGCACCACCGGGCAGCCCTCGCGGGCGACAATCAGGCGGTCAGGATCCTGCTCACTGACCACCGCCAGGGCGTACGCACCCTCGAGTTCAGCCACCGTAGCGCGTACCGCCTTGAAGAGGTCCTTGACGGTGCGCAGGTGGAAATGGATACGGTGGGCGATGACTTCGGTGTCCGTCTCGGACATGAACTTGTAGCCCAGCTGCGTCAGATCGGCGCGCAGCTCGACATGATTTTCGATAATGCCGTTGTGGACGATGGCGAGCCCGTCGTGCGAGACGTGCGGATGGGCATTGCGCTCACTCGGCGCGCCATGGGTGGCCCAGCGAGTATGAGCAATGCCCACCTTGCCGCGCGTGGGCTGCTGCTCGATGGCCTCCTCGAGCGCGCGCACCTTGCCCACGGCGCGCAGACGGACCAGGCTGCCGGAGCCATTCAGAACGGCAAGTCCGGCCGAATCGTAGCCCCGGTATTCCAGGCGCCGCAGCCCCTCCAGCAGGATGGGGACAATGTTCCGTTCGGCAATGGCCCCGACAATCCCACACATTTTTTAGTCAATCCTCGCAGGCGCTGAGACGCGGCGCCGCGGCGCCTACCTATGGCCGGGTAGTTTGCCTGATCTCAGTACGGACGGCCCCGGAAATCCTTAGATACGATTCAGCCTCCGCCCGGCAATGCCGGCGATGACTGCGCCAAGTGCCGCAAGCGCCCACCATGGCATTGGGCCATCGCTGTCACCGCTATCACCGCTGTCCGTCTGCGCTGCTTGCAGCGACGCACATGTGGCGGGTGTCGCCCCGCCGGGGTTGCTCTGCCTGAATACGATCGAGGGTGATGCACTGTCTTGCGGGACGACTGCGGGCGTTGTCAACGTGAGATTGTTCGTCTCCGCCGTAAAGCCCGCCGCGATGCACGCTGGAGCGGCCGTGCCACTGTCCACTTCGGTTCTGACCGTAATGGTCGAACCGGTGTTGAATACGGCCTGGCTGCTGTCGCCGGGTCCAAATACATTGAACTCGGAAGTGTTCCAGTGTTGCGCGAAATCGGGAAAATTGGCGTCGCCCATTACGGAATAGAGTGTCCCGCCGATTGAGACAGTGACCGAGTCATCAGTCGGCCCCGACGGGGCTACGCCCGTGAGCGTGATCTGGCCCAAGGACGCAATGGTTTGAATCGGAACGACCACTCCGTCGCTGCTGTTCCTGAAGCAATCCGTGCCCTCCTCCGATGTCCAACCGTGCGGGCATGACGCCCCGTAGCCGAGCATCCAATACTGAATGAATGCGACGCTCTCCGAGGTCGACGCAAGGTTCGCGAAAATGAACTGCTCCCAGCCATTGCAGCCCGCTTGACCGCCGGCGCACGTCGTCGTTGGAAAAAATTCGCTGTTGAGCTGCAGCGAATAGGCGTTGGCGACCCCTGCGCCGCTTTCGCTCGTCACGCCGCTGACGCTATCGAAAGAGCCTTCCATCGAGGCCGCAGTGCCGGGTATCTGTGCCGAGAAGTCGGTGCCGTCGCCCACGGTCTGCAGCCGGCCCGCACCCCCATGGTGGGGCCGAAACGGAATGGCTGGGGGTGTCCTGCAGCTCGTCGCGGCCCAAGTGACATCCGGATACTGCGTCCTGAAGCATCCTCTGCTGTTTGGTCGCGGGGTGCGCAGCGCCGATCTGCGCCAGGATTTGAGTACGTCCTTGACCGGCGCGGAGGACGGTGCGGTTTGCTGCTGCGCCTCGGCGACCGGCCCGAGTAGGGCAACGCAAGCTACCGACGCAAGCAGCGCGCACCACGGCCGGGATGCTTGATTATTCAAGTTTGCCTCCCGCCGGCGGCGGCGTCGCGACGCTGACAGTGAGTAGTGCCGCGGCGAGTGCCAAGGCACAGCCGCCACCGCCCTCAAGGAATCTGGACCAGTGTTCCCAAGGAGTTAACGGATCATCGCTGCCGGCCAGTATGGCCGAGGCTTCGGCCATCGAGTGCACGAGCTGACAACCCGTCCCGATGGCCTCCAGTCCCAGGAATACCGGGACACCCATTGCAAGAGATCTGACGCGTTGCCGAATCGTCGTCGCGGGCCACATCAGCATCAGTGTCCAGAACAGAATCGGCGTCGCCACAGCTTCTCCGACCTGGACGCGAGTCACCACCCGGGCTGCGGGCCACGGGTCGACTCGGTGCCGATAGACCTCGCCGGTCATTCGCAGGACCGCGCCGTGGCTTCTCGGCTCGTCCGCTACCACGACCTCATCGATTTTCCAGGGATGCCACTCTGCGATCAGCCTGGCGACGACGGTGTAGTACGGCGTCGCAAAGCGTGCATAGGGCTCGGCACAGACGGCGCCCACGCCGATCGCGGCGACCGCGGCCAAACTCCAACGCCACTCACGCCGCACGTGCGCCCCGCAGTTCATTCGGCAACGGGCTCAAAGACGCCCAGCTCAGGAAGAACAATGCCATCAGAACAATCGGCACCAGAGGCAGAACCAAGCCGTGCAGCATCTCCCAACTTCGCGGGCTGTATCGCAGGACATAGTGCAGCGTCATCAGCCTTGAGATGCTGAGTACATACGCCAGGACGGCACCGTAGATCAGGCCCTGAATGCGGCGCCCGAAGGTCACTGGGAAGGCAATGATGGCGGCGATCAGCAGCAGAAACATCTCAATGCCTTCGCAGCCACGCGTGACGTGCAAGTTGGCACCATCCGACTTCAACGAACGGCCAACCAGAGTTACCTGCTCACTCGGCGTCATCGAATTTATCAATAGTACGGTCGGGGTCAGAATGACATCTTCGACCACAAAGCGCTCGAAGACGGAGCCTCGCGAGGCCTCAAATGCAGCCACCAATAGGGCAAACCCGATAACGAACTTCAGGGCGAAGCGCGCTGGTGTCCTGGGCATGATGGAACGCGCCGCGCGCGGCCTGGACTACGTGCCCGTTTTGTCGCCGGTCTTGCCCTGGGCGGCACGCACCTTCAGCTCCTGCGCCCGCTGCCTGTACTCCAGCGCAGCGTTCTCAAGCCGGATACGCGCGAGCTGTGTGAACGGCTCGGCGCGAATCAGGCCCGCGAACACCGACGGGTGTTCGAAATGATCCAGCACTTCGGTGTTGAGATTGTACAAAGAGGCATTGTCGTCGGCGCAGACGCTCAAGGTGCGTTCCTGCGTAGCGATTTTCTGCTGCAGCGTGTTGCGGTCGGTCTCGGTGTCGCGCAGTGTCTGCGCGAGCTCCCGGTACTTGCCTACCAGCTGGTCCAACTGCTCCTTCCAGCGGGCCACGTTCTCGTCGGCAGCCTTTTGCCGCACGGCGGCATCCTGCTGGATCTGATGAACGGCCGACTCGGATTGCTGCGCGCGCCGGTCGGCGCTGGCCTGTCCGCTCTTGAGTGCGTCACGGTCGTGACGCATGGTTTCAAGGTCTTTCTGCAGCTTCGCATTTTGGGCCTGCAGATCGGTCCGGTCCGAGGCGAGCTGCTGCAGCTGCTGGACCAGCGCCGCATTGGCACCGCCTCCACCGCGCGCCTCCTGGGCATTGGCTGAGCCCGCGGGCACGAGCGTAGTGACCAGTAGGATGGCTACGGTGAACGTATCGCGCTGCATAAGTCTGCCCCCAACCATGAATACTGCCGCACTCAGCTTCAGCCCTGCGCCCGAACTTCCAGATTGATGACGTCGGGCATGCCGGCAGGGGGAGCCTGCGCCAGACGTTTGATCTGCTGCAGGTCTGCCTCAATGGCCCGGTCCTTGTCTGCATTACCGCTACCGTGCAGGATCTCCACCCGCCGCACCGTGCCGTCATCGCCCATCCAGACCCGCAGCGAAACGCGGAACTGGCCACTGCGCACGTGTTCGTCCCCATTGAGAACGCTCTGGATCTGATCCTTCAGCAAACCCGCATACCACGCGAAGGCACTGCCGCCAGATGCCGTAATGTCGCGGCCGCCCTTGTTACCCACCAGGCCAAAGGCATCGCTTCCGGCCCCGCCCTCGGCGTCCAGACCAAGGTTCGCGCTCGGCGGCGGTTCCTGCGAAGGGGTGGGATCGGGTTGCTGCCGGGGGTCCGGCACGTCAACCTTTTCCTGCTCCGGCGGCGGAGGCGGCGGGGGCTCATCGGGGGGTGGAGGCGGTGGCCGGATGATGTGGATTTCCTGAACCACCTGCTTCGGCGGCGGTCCCGCACTATTGACGAAGCTGCGGATCAGCGCGAACGCGCCCCCGCCGACGGTGGTCACCGTCAGGCAGGCGATGATCAGCGGCAGGTATTTGCGCTTCACTTCACGATCCTCGAGGTGACCAAACCCAGCTGCGTGATCTCCAGCCGGCCGAGCAGGTCCAGAACATCGACGACCTTTTGATACTGGATGGCGGCATCAGCCTTGATGATCACCGGCAGATTCGGATTCGCGGCTTTCAGCTGGCGCAGATTCTGTTCCAGCTCGCTCATGGTCACCGGGAAGGTATCCAGGTAGATGGTGCCATCGGCGCTGATGCTGATGGCCTTCGTCTTGTTCTCGGCGAGACTCGGCTGGGCGCTCGCCTTGGGTACGTTTACCTTGATGCCCTGCACCGTGGCGGTCGTCATGATGATGAAGATGACCAGCAGTACATAGGCGAGGTCGAGCATCGGGGTGATGTTGATCTCGTCATACACCTCATTGTCGCCGCCGGCCGAACCTGACATCGCTGTGCTCCCCGTCCCTTACGAATACGTCTCGGCGATCCGCGCCACGAACTCGTCGACAAATACCCGCATGTCTGCGGTGATCTCCTTAACTCGCGTATTCAGGTAGTTGTATCCAAACAGGCAGGGAATGGCCACGCCCAGCCCCGCCACCGTCGCCACCAACGCCGCGGCAGTGCCCGGAGCGATGGCGTTGATATTGACCTCGCCCGAAGCGGCAATGGCCGCGAAGGTGATCATCACGCCGACCACTGTGCCCAACAGACCGAGAAACGGCCCACCGGAGATGGAGACGGTCAGCCACACCATCTGACTGTTGAGGCGCTGCTGAAGTCGCGTCATCGAGGCGTCCAGGCTGGCGCGGATCGCCTCGATTGACTGCGCTGAGAGGGTGCGGACCTGCTCGGTCTCCGCCGGCTGCCCGGACAGGCGCTTCAAGGTCTGCTGCATGCCATGGTGATATAGAACCCAGATGGGAGACACGCCGAACGCGCCCTTGTCCTCCAACGAAAGATCGCCTTCCTCAGCCCCGCCTCCGAGCTTGCGCTCGAGCGCCGCCGGATCGCCGGACAACGTATGGAACTCGCCCAGAAATCGCCGGTTGCCGCCCGCCACGCGTGCCAGGAACACGGCCTTCGTTACCATGATCATTGACGACAGCAGAAGCATCACGCCCAGAATGCTGATGATGACCCAGCCGTCAATGGTGACGCTGCGCAGCGTGGTCACAAAGTAGGACTGGCCGCCACCGCTCTCTTTCTGAGTGTCGCCGCCGAAGACGACCAGCGGCGCAACCGTACCCTGACTGCGGGCCGCGGCCTTGAGCCAATCGGCGCTGCGGGCCACATTCGAGACCTCGAGTTCATCCAGGTCACCGGTGAAGAAGTTACCGCTCGGTGAACCGCCAATGGTGAGGACGCCCCCAAGGTCCTGAGCGGTGACATCAGCGTGTCCCACATCGACACCGTCGACCATCAGGATCAGGTGACCCCCGCCGACGGCCAATGCAAGGTGGTGCCACTCGGCATTGGTCAACTGCGTGCTCTGCGTCACGGTGATTGCAGCGGTTCCCGCGGCGGCAGCGTAGCGGACGAATGCCTGATTGCCCGCGATGCCCAGCACCACTTCACGGCCCGCATCGGCCAGCTGCGCGACGTACGCATTGGCCTCAGCGGACGGAATACGCACCCATGCCGATAGCGTGAATCCCTTGGCCGCGGTCATGCGCACCGCGCCATTGGCGGGGACAGCCAAGGTCTGCGACCCGGAGAATTTGACACCGCTACCGATCAACGAGGCAGACACGACGTCGGCGTTGAACGCACTCGGCTCACTCTTGTATGCGGTGGCATCCTGTGGCGAGCCCTTGGCCGCGCCGAAGTGGTACACCAGCGCCTGGTTGGTGTCGTAGGTGTCGGCGGGACTGGCGGCGCTCACGGCTTTCTTGTTGCCGTAATACAGATAGACCTTGTCCGTCTTGGCGCCGCCAGTCAGCTGCGGCATGCGCACCCAAAGAAAGGCGACCTGAGCCTGCGGGTCGAAGCGTTCGATATGAAACTTGAGTGGCGTCTTGTCATCGGCCGCAACGAAGCGGAAGTCCGAGGCATCCGGATTACTGTCCGCAAAATATTGAAAGTTGCCCAGGCTCAAACGTATGAGCACCGGCACGTCGGTGAGGGGGCCTGTGATGTCGGCGCCGACGGGCGTGAGATCGAAGCTGATCTCCTTGCGGTATGACCAGTCGTCGTTCCACCAGGCGTGCGCCGGGACTGTCCAGGCGCCGCACAGCAGGAGAAAGGCGAAGCTCGCCAGCAATCGTGAGGAATTCTTCAAGACGGGTCCTCGGAAAAGGCTCGCCGGAAATGACCGCAGACCGCCAACTTCCCGGGCGCAGCCGCTAATTATTGTAAAAGGATGTGACAGGAGTATTGCCAAGCCCCCATCGGCCTGGAAATCTTGGTGCGCGGCCCGTCAGCACCCTGCTAGTTGATGGCAGTGTTCGGCATATTGGCGGCAGCGCTGGGTGTCACATTGACGAGCTCCAGATCGAATATCAGCAGAGATCCCGCCGGGATATGCGGCTGGGAGGCGTCACCGTAAGCCAGATCCGGTGGTACGAAGATCTGCCACTTCGCGCCCGGCTTCATCAGTTCCAAGGCCTCCTGCCAGCCCTTGATCATGTTCGAAACCGGGAATGTGGCAGCATTGCCGTGCGCGTAGGAGCTGTCGAATTCACTGCCGTCGATGAGCCGACCGCGATACCGGACGGTTACCGCATCCGTCGCGCGGGGCGAACTCCCCTTATGGTCCCCTGCTGCAAGAATCTTGTATTGCAGGCCTGACTGCGTCGACTTGACACCCTTCTGCCCCGCATTGTGATCGAGAAAGTCCCGCGCTGCGGCGCTGTTCTTTGCTACCACCGCCGCCGCACGTGCACTGGCGAAGGCCTTGACGGTATTGATGTCGGCCATCGTCGACTTCTTGCCTGCCATGCCGTCCTTGAGTCCGCGCATGACGCTCTCCGGAGGAACCTCCGTTCCAAGTCCGAGGTTCGCGAGCTGCATGCCGAAATTGACGCCGTAAGCGTATCCGGCCTCGTCAGCCGTTGGTCCCGCCGGCGCGGTGGCGGCAGCGGGGGTTTGCGCCCCCGCAGGCGACAGTGTTCCTCCCGTCAGCGCCAACAGACCGCAGGTCCCTAAGATCAATGTGCGAGTTTGCTTGTTCATGCGGGTGACGATAACGAACCCACATTGCAAACTCGTTATCGGCGCACCGGCAGCCGCTTTCATATTTCTTTAACACGGACGTGGCCGCCCATCCCTATCATGGGACCCGGCTGGCGGCAGCGCTAAGTCCCCGCCCGTACCACGCTGCGATGGAAATGGACAATCGAAGTCGGACAGTCCGCGGAGTCCTGTCTCGTATATCGGAGAAAGGACCGAAGCTCGCCGCGGTCACTCTTGCGGGGCTGCTGGTCGTCGTAGCCATCCGACTGGTGCTCGCTTTGAGACAGGAGACAGACCTCTTAGATCACAGCAAAGGTGTCACCCCGCGCGCCTTGCTTCGGGCCCAATCCGACCACGACATACAAAATATCGTCGCTGGCCATCTTTTCGGAATGCCGCCCGGTGCGCCCAGCTCCGAAGCGCCGACTGCGGCACCATCCGATCTGGTGCTCCTCGGCACATTTGCTGTGAAAGACCCCCGATATGGAATGGCGATCATCGGTATCGACGGCCATCCCGCCCTCTATCTGGTCGGAAAGCAAGTCGGGAATGCTTTGCTGCAATCAGTCTACCTGGACCATGTAATTCTCGACCGCGATGGCACGCTCGTGACGCTTCAATGGCGCCGCGCGGGTTCGGTTGCAGGGCTTCTGCGGCCGGCCACCTACGTTGACAATCTCGGGCGTAAAGTCGATCGGCCGCCCGGCGAGGTGGACAAGATGATCCGTACGGTGGCGCTCGTCGATGAGGCCACCGGCAAGTTACATGGCCTGCGCGTCTACCCGGTCGCCAGCGGCGCGCCGATGCGGGCCCTGGGTTTATACCCGGGAGATCTGGTCACGGCCATCAATGGAGCTCCCCTGAATGACGTGGCCAGCAGCCGAGCGGCCCTCGATGCCATTCAGTCCGTGTCCGAGGCAAACGTGACCGTCGAACGCCAGAATAAGACGTTGGACCTGGTGCTCCATGTTGCTGCGGCGAGCGCCTCACTCGACTCGCAGTCGTCGGGCGCAGAGCCACCGGAATAGGCAATCGAGACCGCTTAGAACTGTCCGTTCAAGTCCAGCTGCAGCACATCGATTGCCAACGGCGGACCATCGATCGCGTTCGCAGACATGTACTTGAAGCGCGCCCACACGTGCTTGTTGATCGAATAGTCCAAGCTGACCAGAAAACCCTTGGTATCGGTGCCGCCCAGATGGAAGTCTTCATCATTGAAGGCATCGAGCACGGCATCGCGCTGCAGATACCGGTAGCCCGCTGACGCGCGCCAAGTCCCGGAAGCGCCGAACGGCAGGTTGCCGAAGCCTATATCGGCCTCGTATCCACTGGTACGCGGCGCGACATAGGTACCGGTGCGTGCGAAAACCTCTGCGGCGTTAAATCCAATGTTGCGCACGGCCTCGGCCGTGAGACTCACACCGTATTGGGAAAACGTATGCAGGTCGGCGATCGCCAGCAGATCAACTATATGATAGTCCGCAGCCAGGCCAAACAGGTTGACGTCCGGATTCGTTGAACTGCTGATGTCGTACACCGTGTTCCCCTTCTGGAACAGGGCCGGAGCGGTGTAGTTCAGGAACGTGCTGTCGGGCTGGTTACGCTGCCCAACGATGTGAATGTAATCGTAGTAGGCGGCCCCGAACCTCAGTCGGGATCCATCGCTCCAGGCGACGTCAGTGCCGATCTGCGCACCAGCGAGCCACTTGTCCAGGGATGAGGGGGTTTCCGAGGCGAGCGGAAACGCGCCAACGGTCAGAAACAGATCCTTCCGCTGTGCATTATCGGCCGACAGGTTGAATCGATAGTTGCTCGAGAGACCCTCGAAGGTCAGATCGTTGTACCAAACCATGTTGGTGCTCAGCCACGGATCGGCGAAGCGCCCGGCGGTGGTGCTGAAAAGCTGCCGTCCGGACTGCCACGAACCGTCCCAGCGCAGATATCCCTGGCTCACGGCGATGTTGTAACCCTGACCGTAAGTACCGAGCGTCTGGTTGGTCGTCACGAAGACTTCGCCGTTACTGCCCGTGGCCAGGCGCGCGCCCGCGCTCCATCCATCACCCAGCACGTCGTCGAATCCGAAACGCAGCCGCAATCGCAGTCGATCCACGTCCTCAGTAGTATTCAAGTACGCCTTGGCTCCGGCATTGACGATACCGCCCGCGGCGTTCACGGCATTGAAGTCGATGTACTGGAACGTTGCGTTGTCCTGGCCGAAATTGTCGGCCTCGCCGCGGACGCGCACGTCACCAGTCCAGGTCATCTGCCGCACCCAATCGGGCAGCGCCGAGCGCAGCGTTCCTTGATTGTTGATCTGGGAGACAACTTCCTGTTTGACACTGGGACCCAGTTCGGCCGCCACTTCCTTGCCGATTTCTTCCTTCACGATCTGCGGGACGTAGGGAACACGGACGGCACCCTTGTCCTGCTCCTCCTGGGCCTTACGCTGCGCTGTGTCCGCGGCCACTTCCGTTTCCGCCTTGGATTTCGCGTCCGCGATCATTTTTTCCGCCTGCTCGCGCGTCAGCACCCCCTTGTCAACCAGCGCCTGCACTAGATTGACGACCGTGTCGCGCAATTCAAGCAGTCTCTGTTCGTCCGCAGCCGTATCTGCAATGGCAACCCGATTGCACAGCACGGTGGCGCAAAGAGCGGTCAGGAGCACCGGAGACGGCCTGCGCATGCGACTCACCTTATTTCGACCCATTAAGCATTTGTTCTTTGCGCAGAGTGGCGGAATCGTTACGCGCCGACCCCCGCTGCCGCGGAGAGCCGCGAGTAGTATTTCGATTCGTCCGTTCGGCCTATGACTTTGGGGCAGCTTTGCCGCCGCTGTTTGCTGCCTGCGGTTTTTCCGTGTGGGCTGTGACCATCTTCGCGTTCAACTGAGCCGACGGCAGCGTGCCCCGGATCCGGTGCCCGTTTTCCAGGAATATGACCGGCGTGCTTGAAATCTTGAATGAGGCTCCGAGCATCTGCAGGTCATCTAGCGGGTCGTGCGCACACTGGGGCCCGGGAGGCGGCGGCCCCTGATCGAGTATCATCCAGTCGTGCCACGCGGCGCTGCGATCCGGCGCGCACCAGATCGCGTGCGCCTTGTTCCGAGCGTCGGGATGAAGGTCCGTCAGCGGAAACAGGAACGTATAAATTGTGACATCACCGAGCCCGGCCAGCTCTTTTTCGAGGTTGTGGCAGTAAGGGCAGTCCGGATCGGCGAACACCGCGACGACGTGCTCACCGTTGCCGCGTGTGGTCTTGATTGCCTTGTCGAGCGGCAACCGGTCGAACTCGATCGCATCGCGGTCATCAATCACCTTCTGCGTCAGGTCGGTCTTCGTCCGCGTCGCAACCAGCGGCCCGCCGATCAGGTAGTCTCCGGTCTTGTCGACGTAGAAAACGTTGTCCTGCGCCGTCACCTGATATAGCCCGGGCAGCGGCGAAGGCCGCACGTCCGACACCACCAGCTGCGGGTATGCGCTCGCGAGCGCCTTTTTGACAGCGGCGATTTCGCCGATGTCGGTGGCTGCGCCACTCGCGGAGCCGGCAAACAGCGCGATCACAAATCCGACACCAATGCTGCTATTGCGCTTCGCCCATGAGTCCATGCCGGATGCTCTCGTGAAAAACGCATACGCTATCAAGCATATGTGACAGGCAGATGTTGAAGCATGCCGGCGCCATCACGGTGTTTTCTTGCTGCGTTTGAGACACTCCGCATCGTCTGGTTTACAGACCTCGTCCCCGAAGCCCTCGACGAAGACTTCCAGCCAGCTCAGCGCAGCGGAAGCCAGCGGCGCTGCGCCGGCTGCGGTGGCGGGAGTGTTGTCCACGGAGTTCGCGGACGCGGTGCTGGTGCTATTCGCCACCGACGAAGCGCCGGATAGCGCCGCCCCGATGCCGCTCACTTCGGGTGGTACGCCGGTCGCCGTGCCGCCGAAATTGATGTTGGTCGCACCGATGACGCGCGCTGCGGCGATGTTGATGTTGCCAGCTGCGCCGATGCCGGCATCACCTGCGTCGACGAATCCGACCGGCGCAATCAGGCTCACATCGCCCGCCGGCACGTCGGGCTCAGACTGAATGGTGCGGATGCCGCTGCCCGCGACCGCGTTCGAGAAGTCGAGCGTGACGGTGCCGCTGGCGCTGACCTCTATCGTCGGTGGCGGAGCCGAAACCGAAGTCTTCGCGCCGTTGCCCGCATCGATGTTGCCCAGCGTGGACCAGATCGTGATGTCGCCGCCACCGAGTGTGAAGATTCGTGATTCATCGACCGCCACATCGTTCAGCGAGTAAATGTCCACGTTGCCTGATTGGACTGCGACGATGCCGAGGTCCGATGGCTGGCGGATGAGTCCAATCTCGGTAAAGTTTGCCGGCGCAGTGGCAAATCCCGCATCCACCGCGCCCCCTGGCACCAATATCGAAATGTCGCCGCCGTCCAGTGTATAGATGCGGCTGTAGCCCAATGTCAGATCGCCGCCGTAGGCGGAAGAGGAGCCGCGACTGCCGGGAAACAGACTGTCGATCGCGGCATATCCGCGCCCGAAGCCGAGCGAGGGCACCTGATTCGCTTCCTGCCCGGAAACCGTCAGTTCGTTGAAGAACACATTCTCGATCAAGGGTATCTGGTCGGCAATGCTGAGCCCGCGGAATGTCGCCGCTGCTGAGCTGAAGGTGAGATTAGGCTGGCCGGTTTGTTGTTCGACATAGTTCTGCAGCAGGGTCTGGTATGCCGTCGAGGATGCGATCACAGTGCTCAGAAAGTCGTTCGAACCCGCGGTTCCACCCACACCGATTGGCGCGCCGAGGCCGGCGATGACATTGATCGAGGCGCCGGTTGTGCTCGCCAGGTCCGGGTTCAGGATGTTGCCGTACGTGGTAACGCCCTGAGTCGCGGCCAGATTGATATTGCGTCCGGCGATCAGGTCCAGCTGCCCCGGTCCGGTGACGGAGATGATGTTGGACACCTCGTCCGGGGTATACAGGATGTCGCGGCCCGCGCGCACGACGGTGACATCACCCGGGTTGAGATTCTGTCCCGCGAGATTCAATCCGAGGATGTCCTGGCCGGCGCTGATATCCGCCTGCTTCGGCAGGTCGAAACTGGCGTCGTAAATATTGCGGCCAGCCGCGATCACGACTGGATTGGGATCGTTCTGGTGCAGACTCGCACTGGTGTAAGAAAGAGTGATTACGTCCAGGAGGGTTGCGCTGTCCGACGGCGCCTCGGCGCTCGCGATCGATGAAAGCGGCTGATCGCTCATTCCGACCGCGGATCCTTCGGTAGTCACATCCCGCGCCGCATAGATTGTCAGGTTGCCATTTGTTGAAGGCAATGCCTCGATGGTCGCGTTGAGAATGACGTCGGAACCAAACGCGGCGAAGTCGATGGAGGGCGGAGCCGCCGCGAACGTACTGAAATCGGTCCCGAAGGCGCCCGCGCTTCCGAGGTAGGTCTGATCGAGCGCGGAGTTGCTGGTATAGCTGATGCTGCCGCCCCGGCTTTGCACAGACAGGATCGAATCCGGATCGTACCGGAAGAAGTAGACGGGGTCGGAGTTCGGGCCCGGCTGAAGAGCGGTCTCGGAGAGTATTCCCTGCAGGTTGACGTCTCCCTGCGCCGATATGTAGTAAGAGGCGTCGCCCGCGAGCAGCAGCGTACCAAGGGGACGTCCACTGCTGTCGGTTTGCGTGCTCGACAATGCGCCGCCGGCATTGATGCGACCCACACCGTTCGCGACATAGAACAGACCGCTGCCCACGTCCGCGCCCGTCGTGACGCTGAGATTGCCGCCGCCGAACGACACCGAAGTGCCGTTCGCCGGGTCGTACTGGCCATTGGTGACGAACGCGACACTATCGGCAACCGCCGCGGTGACATTGACGGCGTTACGGCCCGCGTTGAGCGTCACGTTGCCGCCCCCCAAAGCGGCAATATTCCAGCCGAACTGCGCGAAGTCGATTCCCCACAGTGCGCCGGTGTTTGCGCCAATGTCGGGTTGGAAGCGCGGATTCCACGAATCCACCGCCTGCGTGACCGGTGCTCCGAGGATATCGCGCCCGGCGCTGACAAAAATGCTGCCGCCATCTTTGGGAAAGGAGAGCGGTACGCCGGTATCGGTATTGGTGGTCGATGCAATGCCCTGAATGCCGCCCGTATAAACGCTGGCGCCCCTGCCAAAGACCACATCCTGGGCCGCGAACAGCTGGATTGCTCCAGTCCCGGTACGAATGATTGATAGCGGATTCAGCATGAGATTGGCCGCTGCGCCGTCAACGACACTGGTCGCGGAGGCCGAGTTAAGATTCGCGCCTGCCACCAGCGATATCCGCGCCGACGCGCCCGAAGCCATCACGTCGATAGAACCGGTGTCGCTGTTCATGGCGAACCCATCGGACAGCGTACCGGCGACAGTGATCGAACCCGTGGCGCGAATCGAGATGTCCGCGGGCTGTCCGCCAAAGCGCCAGGTACTGAAGTCGACGGACGGCAATGTCAGGTTGCCGTTGGCGGTGATGTCCGCATAGGGCCGAATGACCACGTTCGGGTTGGCGGCAACATCCAATCGACTGGCGATCGTGCTCTGAGCCGAGGCCATGTAGCCGGCCAGATTGGATTCGATGCCGGCAAAGTTCGCCGCCGTGGCGACGGCGCCGAGCGACTCCGGGATGATGGGCTCCAGCGCCACCGAGCCGACACCGGAGAGGTCTGTCGGCAGACTGAGTATGTTGACATCGTTGCCACTTGCCGATCGAGGAGCCCGCACGACCAGCGTCCCGGAGTTTCCCGCGCCGGCGGCGGTAATCTGCGTCGCAGGGTCGAACTGAACATTTCCCGCAACCGAGGCAAGCTCAATCTGGCCGCCTGCGCCGGTGCCGCCCACAGCGTCGGCAGACAGGCTGGCGGTCGAAGTCAGCGAGAGGTTGCCGTGCGCAGCGAGGCTGATGCTGCCACCGCCTGGAGTTCCCGAGGCGTCAATGTTTCCAGCGATGCTGATGCCACCCGAATCGGCGGTCAGGACAACATTCTGCGCGGTGATGGCGGAGCCGACAGACAGATCGAGATCGCCGCTGCCCACCTCGATTGAACGGGATTGATGGAATCCGGAATCTTCCAGTGCGTCATTGAGTGCCGCGAAGTTGGTCAATGACCCGGCCTGCAGGCTAAAAGACCCTGAGCGATTGCCGGCTTGTGCCGCGCCATCCAGCTGCCCCGCGATGTCGGCAGCGCCACCTGCAACTACCGAAATCGAGCCCGCATCGGCACCGGCGCCCGCGGCGACCGACAGGTTGACGCCGCTGGCAACGGAGACATTGCCACCCGCATCGAGGGTGATGCTGCCACCGTCCGAACCGTGCACCGCGTTGGCGGGGTTGCTGCCCGCCACATTGACGCCAGAGCCGTTGGCCAGTGTCAGCTGCTGACCCGCATTGAAATACACTTCGCCCGAGGGCATCGAGATCATCGTGCTGTCGGCGATTGAGGCCCCCGAGATCGATAAGGAGCCACCCGCCTGCAGCACGGGTGCATCGCCCACGCTGGCGCGGGTGGATGGCGCCAGGGTAACGCTGCCACCGGCAATGATCTGAGTTTGCGAGCCGCTGTTGGCGGTCAGGACCGGTGCAAGGGCACTGAGGTTGCCTGCCGTGGTGATGGATCCCTGCCCGCTGCCAACGATCACGTTACTGGCGTCAAACGTGGCTGCCACAAAGCCGGACAGCGTCAGATTACCGGCATCCAAATCGATTTCGCGGCCGGTAAAGGCGATGCTCCCCGCTCCCGCCTGGGACGCAAGCGCCGGCGCATTCGTGCCGGTGAGGGTTATGAGGCCGGCGGCAAATGTCGAGTTGCCTGCGGCCGCGTCATCGGTGATACCGGGCGCCACGATGTCGAGCTCATTGAGGTGCGCGCCGCCCAGATTGACCGACTGTTGCAGATTGATCGCCGCGGCGCTCGCCAGGCGCACGGTGCCGGCACCTTGAAGCGTGCCGATCAGGCTGCTGTCAATCGTAAACCCGCCGGTGGCAGAACCTTGAGATCCGAGGGTGAGGGCCGAACTTGCAAAGGACCACTGCGCGCCGGTGCCGGAAAGCGCACCGTCCGCCAAGGTGCCGCCGCCCGGTGCGTCCATGGAGAGGGCTCCGCGCGAGGCGACCGTTGAGCCAGCCGCGATGTCGAGCGAACCCGTCGCCCCCGGCGTCGCGCCGCTGCGATCCGGCAGCCAGTAATTCAGATCCGAAACTGCCAGGAGCGCAGCGCCGGCCGCATTGCCCGTCAGCGGCATCGCGGTTGACGCAGCGGTGGCGGCGACCGGCGTGAGCGAGCTGTCGGCGACCGACGTCGTAGTCACCGATGCGCCGCCGTCCACCTGCACACTTCCGGTGGCCGCGAGAATGATCTCATCGGCCGACAGATTGCTGCCGCTAGTCACTGCAACCGAGCTCGCTGAGACCGCGAACGAATTACCGCTCTGTCCCGAGGATGAGTTCGGTTCAGTTTCCAGACCGATCCACAGTCGGCCGGCATCCCAGCTGTCCAGTACGGCCGACGAAAGATGCGTCAGGCCCCCAGTCGAACTGTTGGCCGTGACGCTGGGATCTATTTCAATCTCTGGAGAGTTGATCTCGATGGTGGCGCCCGTGCCCCCCTGCCCCGGCGCACCATTGACGCTTCCCAAGGCGTTGAACCCATTCTGGGCAGACACTGCAAAAATACCTGCGTCGGCGGTGACCGGACTGGACGGGATGGCGGGCGTCGTCGCAGCGCTGCTGTTGGCCGCGCTGCCAAAGAACCCTGACCCATAGACATTGGTGTAGGCGGCCAGGGTCTGCGCGTACGATCCGGGCTCCACCAGAATGCCGCTGGTCCGAGTGCTGCCGATACCGGTGGTCCCGAAGGTGAAATAGCCGGAAACGATCGGGAACCCGTTGCTGGACTGTGCCGCAACCCCGGGCTGAAAATCCTGTGAGCCGCTGACGACGGACACCAGGAACGCACCCGGAAGCAGTCCATAACGCGCCGGCAGCAGTGGATATAGCCCAGCGGCAAGCCCGCCGCCACCGCTCAGATAGACATCCTGGTTCGGGGCGAGATTGGATCCAGCCCACATCATCGGATCGTAGGGCGCGGTCTGGCCCATCAATGAGGGCAGGATCGCGTAGAGCCCCGGCGTTTGTGTATTGGCTAGGACATCGACTGTGCCCCCGGTACCGGGCGTCCATTGGTAGCCACTGAGATCGCCGCCGCCGGATACGTCAACCGTCGCACCGGAGGCAAGAGTGACATTGGCGCCGCTGGCGGACACCTGGCGATTCGGCAAAGCGCTCACGATCGCGGGAGCCAGTTGATTCGGGCTCACCTGATACACCCAGGTCGTCCCGTTCTGCACCTCCCCGTACGGCAAAACGCTCGAAGTGCCACTGACGGACGTCAGACTACCGGGAGCAAACGTCAGATTGTCGTTGGCGGTGAAGCTGAGCTGCCCGAAGGGGGCAAAGATCGTACCGCCCTGAATGATATTGTCGGCATTGACCGTCAGTGTCCCTGCCACAGACAGCGGAACCCCACTGAGCGAACCGTTCTGCGTGAACTGCACGGTATTGTCACTGCCGCCGCTCGCATCGATGGTGAAGTTGACCATCGTGGTCGGGACCACTCGTGCGGCACTAAGTGTCAGATCGCCGGCGATCGCCAACGCGCCGATATTCAGATCATCGGTCAGCTCGCCGCGCAGCAGAATCTCTCCGCTGCTGGTTATCGTGGCCGCGTTGACGCCCTGGAAGGCCAGGGAGCCGATCAGATCCACCTCGCCACCGGTGAAGGAAATGCTGGTCGTGCCCGGCGTTGCAGCCGCAGGCGTCTCGGGAGTGCTCGCGGTTCCCATGCCGATATAGGGCGCGCTGACGGTGACAGCACCGCCGGCCGTGGTGCTTTGCGAGGCAACCGAGATTGCCGGAGTCGTCAGCGACACACTTCTTGCCAGGCTCAGCTGAGTGCCGCTATCGAAAGCAATGCCATTCAGTGCGACCAGATTGAGCGCATCCACGCCTGAGCTTGCCAGCTGGTTGGTACTCAGAATGGCTGTTCCGCTGTCGGAAGCGAGGATGTGTGTCAGGGGATCCGACTGGACATCGATCAGCAGGGGCGTTGCGTAGACGGGCTCAGCGCCATCGGCGCTGGTGAGACTCAATGTCAACGTTCCACCGGCCGCACGGCCCGTACTGCCTACCCCCGCCGCACCGCGGTAGTTTCCCAGCAGGGAAATCGCCTCCTGCGAACTGATTGTCAGTGATCCCGCCGCACTCGCCACCTGTTCCTGTTGCAGCGCCGCGCCCAAGGTTCCCGTCAACAGGTCAATGGGCGCCTGAGTTCCGGAGAAATTGATGGAAGATCCCGCATTGGTCACTACTGCACCGCGGGCCGCGGCAAGGCTCACGGAGCCGCCCGGCAGTACAGTTCCGTTCAGCACTCCGGTGTTGTTGGGTTGATAGATGGTGGTTCCGGATACATCGATGCTGGCAGTGGAACCCAGGGCGAGCTGCAGCGACGGCACGAAACCCGGATCCAATGCTGCATCCGGGGTCAGTATTTCCAGATTCACGGTTCCGTCGGGAGCCCGAATCGCGCCGTTGAAAGTCAGATTTCCCGTGCTTGCAAGCGTAATCGTCGAACCCGGATCCGCAGTGATCGAACTGTTGGTCCCCACCGTGAGGTTGCCGATCTGCTGGGCCGTGATGTCTCCGGGCACGGCCTGTAGCGTCAGTTGCGAGGCTGAACGCTGATAGCTTGGCAGTAGTGTCGCCGTCGCAAAACTGAGGACCGAGGCCCCACTCGGCTCCTGTCCATAGCCCGAGGCCAGTTGCAGCGTGCTGGTCTGCAGATCAATTAACGTGTTCGGCAACACGGTCAGCACGTTCTGACTTGCCGGGCCGAACGGACCGTCGGCCGTCAATGTGAAGGACGAAAAGCCCAGATCTGAGAACAGGGACGTGTCGACTTTGAAAACATCCGAGGAGGTCGGATCCGAGTTCACGGTCTGAGCGGATGTCCAGGCTGAACCACCCGAACTGATCTGCAGACGTGGAACCTCGAGGACAAACGTGCCTCCGGTGGCGCCTTGCACACCGAAGCCCTCGATGCGATCGCTGTCACCGACGGTGACGGTGCCTCCGGGCGAGCCGATGATACCGATGGCACCGCCGGTGCCGGCGGTCAGCGCGCCGCCGCGCGCCAGCTGGGCGCCACCATCGGCTGTGAGCGCGACGTCCGATCCGATGCTGAGCGTGCCCGCCAGGGCGTTCTGATCGAGCTGAATGGTGCCGGCGTTGACCAGTGACATGCCGGATGGCGTAACGTTCAGCGGTACAAGCGTGTCATTGGTCCACATACCGCTTACGTCGATGCCGACGCCGTTGCCGACAAATATTCCCTGACCTGCCGTACCCTGAGGACTGGTGGAACTTGGCAGCGATGTCAACTGCACGGTTCCCGCCGGAATCCTCACCGAGGAGTCCAGGTCGATCTCGGGCGCCTGCAAGGTGATGGAACCCCCGGGCGCGACGTTGAGCGGAACTCCGGCAGGTACCGTGATCCGATCGTTGCTCGAAAGTTCGAGGTTGGTGAACCCCCCCGCTGAAAGCAGACTCGTGGATAACTGCACCGGCAGGTCCGGTATCAGGGGCGCGCCCGGGGCAACGACGATGTCCGGTGCCTGATCCACCAGCTCGATCGCGGGTGCGCGGAAATCGGGAGTTGCCGCGACAGCTGGCGTGGTCACACCAATCTGGAAGGTTCCACCCGATGCGACGCCGGAGCCGCTGCGTTGATATATGCCGTTGACGGCCTGACCGAGGAAGTTACCGCCGAGCACCATGCTCGATCCCAATACCTGGATCGAGCCCGCCGATGCGCCCTGAACATAGCCCGGATCGTAATAGGCGATTCCCGGCGTCGGGATGAAACTGATCACGCCCCATTGATTCGAAATCGACTGGTAGCTCGGATTGACTATGCCGGTATAAACCTGATTTGGACTCGCGTTACTGATATTGACGGTAGCGCCGTCCGGCTCAGTCAGCAGGCTCGTCTGCATGATGCCCGGCGTATAGTCGACCTGTCCGCCTGACACATTCAATGTTGCCCCGTTGGCGACAACCACATCACCCGTAGAATCCAGAGTGATCGAGCCGCCGCTGGTCGTGCGCTGCAGAACGCTGCGCGGGATGAGCGCGATATCGCCGGACACGTCCGCAAGTGGTGTCCCGACGCGCGCATCCACGATAACCGTCTGGCCGCGCAAGGGCCCATTGCGTTGCAGGGGCGAGTCGGCAAGCTCGCTGCCGCGCAGCTGCACGCTAACCAGGTTACTCGTGACCGGCACGGAAGCGGTGCTGCCCGAAACGTCGATCGTCGCGCCAGGATCGATCCGCAGCTGCGCAGTCGGATCCGGCGTGGTCACCTGTGAGTTTGGAACACCCGGATCGGAACTTGCGGTGATGTTCACCTGTCCGCCCGGCGCCACGACCTGGCTGCCACCCATCAGTTCGACGGTTTTTCCGGCCAGCGTGACGATGGACTGGGGTTGCGTCTGCGCATCGATGGCCGTCGCAGTGGAACTCGTGTCCGGAAGGACGGAGGTGTTGCTCGAGGATCCAATCGTGAGGGTACCGCCCTGTGAGGGAACGGGTACCAGGATGCCGTTCAATTGAGCCTCGAGCGTCACCGCGTCTTGCGCGAGCAGGCTGATAGAGCCGCTCTCGCTGACACTCGTAGTCGCGGATATCCGTCCCTGTTGATTCACAGCCAGACCGACCAGCGTGACGTTGCCCTCGCCGACGCTGATGTTCCCCTGTACCTGATTCGTGGCAAGGCCTCCGGCATCGACCTGGACGACCAGCCCCCGGAGATTGGGGTCGGTGCTGGCCTGGATGAATACGGACTGTCCGGCAGCGAGTACTACCTGACCGCCCGGCGCACTGAGCGAACCGGCATTGCTGACGGACTGGCCGGTCAGCATCAGACGCGAACCCTGCGCGGCTGTGAGCTGCGCGCCAGCTTGCACCGAGATCTGAACTGGAATCGGCTGACCGTCGGTACCCAGGACCTGATTACCGTTGCCATCGACTACGAGGGTGCGTCCGTCGGAGGCGAGCGCGGGCTGGCCGTTCTGCAATTGAGCCAACAGGCCAGCGCCGAGGGGCGCCGTGAGCGGTAGCGTAGAGGCTAGCAGCCCGCCGACATTCACAGTGGCGGAGGCACCGAAGATGATGCCGTTCTGATTGATCAGGTAAACCTGTCCGTTGGCCTGCACCAGCCCTAATATCTGGCTGGGGCTCGCCTGAAAGATCTGGTTGAGCGCAATGGCGTTGCTATCGGGCTGCTTGAAGACAACCTTGCCGTCGGCACCGACGTTGAAACTCGCCCAGTTCAGTACCGCCTGCTCGCTGGCCTGATTGATCGTGAGAGTATTGCCCGAGGCGGTGGCCGTTGCCTGGCCTGATCCCACGAACGATGTGACATTTGACCCGCACGACCCGGATACGCAGACCACGGGCAGCGGCGTGCCCGCAAAACCGGGCGCAGCCAATAGGGCGACCGAGCCCTTGAGGACCTGACGGACGAAGCACTCGACCGTATGGCGCGCGTTTCCCGACGGCGACGTCACAGATAGCCCCGAATCACGAACAGCACCGTCGAGTCTCCCTTTGCGGTACGAAGCCCATCGACCAGCGGATAAGCCCAGGTCAGGCTGCCATAAAAGTGTGTCAAGACATCGAACGTCATACCGATGCCGGTGCTGCTCAGGTCGGTATGAAATTCCTGCCCAGGAAGCGGGTCCAGGGTGTAGGCACGGGCAACGTCGTAGAACAGAAATTCGTTGAGCTTCAGACTGCCGCGAAACAATGTGAACGGCGGCGCGCCGATCTGCAGCGAGCTTCGCAGCACACTGTCTCCGAGCTCCTCCGCTTCCAGATAGCCGCGTACCGAGGCAGCGCCGCCAATCGGCAGCTGCTCGTTGCTGATCAACGGATCCACGGCATACTGCCCGGTGAGCCGCAACGCGGCGCTGAAATGGACCGGTAATTCGAACGTTACGCCGCCATCGGCTCGCAGATAGAAAAAATTGGGTTCGGCGTCGAAGCGCTTGTCCGCGAATTGCGTGTCGTTATCCGGCGCGCCGCGCACGCCGAAATTAGCGCTGGTGGTCCAATCAGTGCGCAGCAGGTCGGTAGCCCGCGCACCGGCATAGGAGGCCGAGAGAACCAGATATTTTATGGGCGTGTTCAACCCACTGCTCGGGCTGACCAGGATGTTCTGCTGGAAATCCTTGAAGTCCGCCTCCAACGCGACATTCTGGATCGAACCTGCGGTCGGCAGGGGCTGCGCCCAGCGCAGTCCATACACCGATCCGGTACCCAGCACGCCGAGCGTTCCTATGGTGGCGACATCGCTTTTGGAATCGACGTACTGGAAGGTCAAGCCGCTGCCGTCGGCGCCGATTCGCGCGGTGTAGCTCGTGGCGAATACGTGGGATTCCTGCGGATCCTCCGGTGAGGTTTGATACTGAACTGAAAAACTGTCGAGGCGGTCGAACATGTTGTCGTAGCTCGCCTGCGCCGCGGCGCGCAGCCGCGAGGTATCGGCCGTGTACTGATTATTGAGCTCGACGCTGCCATGGAAAGGCAGGTTATCCGCCACACGCATGGTGAGATCCACGGTGCCTGGTTCCGGACCTGCCTTGAGCACGGGGACAATCGTGCGATCACGGGTCTCGGCATTGAGCGCCGTGATCTCGCTCTGCAGTTTCGGCAGGTTCGGCACGCTGCCGGGCGCGGCCTCGGCGATTGCCGCGCGAATCTCGCTACCCGAGAAATACCGGGCTCCGGTGACACGCACCGCGTTGAGTCGCCCCTCGGAGACTCGCAGACGGACGATGCCTTCATCGACCGACTGCTCGGGAATGTCCACGAATACGGTGCCGTATCCGCGGTCGTGGTAGGTGCGCTCAAGCGACGCCCGCGCTGCCTCGACGTCCACCATTTTTTTTCCCGGTCCGGTGAACGGATAGACCGCCGTCTCGATGTCCCGCGGCGCAAGCTTGCTATTACCGAGAACGCGCAGCTCCAGAATGTCGAATGAGGGCCCGGAAACGCCGGGCGCAGGCGTTGCTCCCAGTGCGTCGGATAGCAATGATGTGCCGCCAACGATAGCGAGGGCAGTGATCAAGGCGCGCAGGGCCATGCCGCATATCCCCAACAAACGAAAAGACGGGCCGCTGACTTGCAGCGGCCCGCCGACTTGGCACCACAGTGCCGTATCTTTTTCTACGAAATCGATTCCTTGACTGATCGCCTTACGGTTTGTTGTTGTTGAGCGGAATCGTGCAGGAGGAGCCCGAAGTGTTTCTCCAGACCGCGATCGGGAACGAAGGATTCGCGGTGATGGTGGCCAGACTCGGCTTGATCGGGTTGGTACCCGTATCCTGGAGTCCATAGACCACGCTCGGAGAAGCCGAGGTCCAGACGCCGGCCGTCAGGGTTCCCGGCTCCGTTGGCAGAGCGCCGTTGGCCGCGAGGGTCGCATCGGCAATCAGCTGTCCGGCAATCGCGGCCGCCGTACCACCCTGCGTGGCCGCAGAGTTATTCACGGCCCAGGTGTTGATCGCGTACTTGTACACGCCGAGCGCCGCGTTGTGGGCGTTGGCCTGCACGTTGTCGACACTCACCGTTGTGTAGCCCGATGACGGAGACAGCGAGCGGATGCCAATGGTCTGACCCGGGTAGGCATTGAGACACGCCGTAATGTCGTTCGTGGAGAAGTTCTCGATCGGATTGACGGCGAAGGGAAGGCCCTCAAATCCGGCAATCGACTGGCTCAGGTTGTTTTCGTTTGCACCCGAGGCCGACTGCGGCGTCGATACGAACCGGGGCGCGGTGCCTGAGGAAGTTCCCGAAACGGTGCTGCCATTGTTGCCGCCGCACTCGGTCTGGGTGAAATACAGGCTGGAGGTCACCTGGGTGCCCGAGCCGTGATCACGACGGCAGACCACGATGGCGGCACTGTTGCCGGTGATGCCGGCTGCCTCGGGAACCTGGCTCCAGGTCGTATATTGGCCGGTGAAGATGGCCCGCAGACTCTCCGTAGAGAGATTGGTGATCGCGTTGGTCGGGGCTGCCGTATTGTTCAACACGACAGAGAACACCTCACCGTTCACTTCCTTCCAGGCGGGGGACAGGCCGTTCGTGCCCTGCTCCATGCTCTGCAGCTCGGCGAGCGACGGTTGTCCGGTCGTGGGATTCGACAGGACGCTGATGAAGTTGCCCGGACCGGTACCATTAGGAACATTCGTCTGGCCATCCGATACGGACCAGTTGTCCGGCAACGCCCAGAGGATCGGCTCCGCGTCGGAGACGCCGATATCGACCGGAGTGGGAGCCGACAGACACGCTGTCGCGGTGTCCAGGTTGCGGCTGTACCCCGTGACACCAGTGCAGGTGACCGAGCGACGGCCGCCGGTGGCATTATTGCCCGGGACAAACGGTGCAATACCCCAAACGGAGCCGAACTCCGCCTCGTAATTCATCGTGATCGTATCTCCCACGCCGATGCCACTCGGAAGGTGGGAGCCGTGACCGGAAGTGACGGTGCAGGTCGCCGAATGCAGATCCGGTACCTGGGGTGACAGACTCGCTGTGGTTGCGATGACCGTGCAGGTGCCGTTCGGGATCGCGGCGAATGTGCCCTGGGTCAGCTGACTCAGGTCTTTTTCCCAGAAGGTACGCTGGGCGCTCGCGCCCGAGATGTGGATGACAAAGGACGCGGCATTCGCCGCAGTGGAAGCAACGCCTGCGATCGCGGCAGCGACGGCGGCTTGCAGTAGATACTTACGCATGATCAATCTCCCAAAAATCCGAAGCGTCTAAAACGCAAAACCGCCAAATGAAGTATTGCCGGCCGAGCCGTTCAGCCGACGGCGACCGATGCCGAACAGGCCGATGACGCCACTCCCCAGGAGCAGCAGCGACGCAGGCAGCGGTACCGGACTGGCCGAGCCGAATCCGCTGATCACACCCGCTGTGCTGATCGTGATCGGCGTGGAACTACCGTACATGTTGGCGTCATTGCCAGGGCCCATGGAAGCCAGCTCATAAAGATACAGGGACGAACCCAGCGCAGCGTCATTGGGCAAACCGTCCGTGCCCGCGGCCTGGTGCCCGTTGCCGGTGGCCGCGCCGTAGGGCGTGCCGCCAGGATTGCCCAGATTGGTCTGCAGGAAGAAGCTGTTGGTGGTCTGCACAGCGAAAGAGGCGTCCGAAGATTGCGGGTCGCTCTGGAAGAGCGATGCCGCGTTCGTGCTGCCGCCCGGCGCAGTAGACGGCGCACCGGCGATGGTCGCCACAACTTGCGCCTGACCGATGCCCGTGGTGCCGTTGCCGATCGATGCACCCAGAATTCCGTACACGAAGTTACCGCCGGCATTGGCCGTCAGGAACGAAGCGAGTGAGCTATCAAGTCCGTTCGCACCAACCGGATTGTTGAGCGGGCCGACGGTGTTGAGGCCGTCCACGTTGAACTGGTTACCCGCGGTGTTGTCGGCGTTGATACTGGCAGTCGTCACACCGAGGCTGGAGATGTTGACACCCAGATCCTGGACAAATACGGCGTTGTTGCTGAGGTCGGTGACGAACAGAACCAGATCACTTCCGCCGGCGGCCGCGGGTGTATTGGTGATCGTCGCGGCGCCGGCGGCACCAGCGGCCGCCAGGGCCGAGCCTGCTAAAATCAGTTTCACGATGTTCTTCATGGAGCGCAATCCCCTAGCATATTGATGAAAGTGTCATTCCAGACCCACCCGTCGAAGATCGTGCAGCTGCACCAAACTCTGAACGTTTGAATCTCCCTGAATCTCGCGCTCGATCGCAAAAGCCTTCATGCCTGAGCTTTCCGCCTTGCGGTTGGAGCGCGAGTGAGACGTTAGAAGCGCGCCATGACACCTGCGTGAAGTTTCGAAGAAACTGTTGCAGGTGCTTTTTCATCTCAATGAGCGCGCGCGCCAGAAGATTTCGGTCGTCGGCGAAATGTCTTACGTTCTAACGACGTTGTGCGGCGGAGAAGAAACGCATTTGTCGTGGTGGCCGCAGACGTATGAGTGAAATCGTCCGGAGCGGAGCCGTCGGCGAAGTCTCTCAGCGTGAGTTCAGCCCGCTCGATTCTTCAGGGTCGCCAAGGTCGCACGTGCGTCGTCCGATCCAATGAATTGGCCAGAACCGGCCAGTGCCGCTTCCAGATCGGTCCGCGCGCGGTCGGTCTGTCCGGTGCGCAGTTCAGCCATCCCGAGGTGGTAGTGGACCTCCTGGGAGCTCGGCAATAGTTCCAGCGCCCGCTGCAAGGCCGGCAGCGCCTGATTGTATTCGCCACGTTTGAACTGCACCCAGCCTGCGGTGTCCAGCAGATCGCCGTTACTGGTGGTGCCGAAATTGGCGGTCAGCGCGCGCGCACGATCCAGGCTGGCGCTGTCGGTGCGGTAGCTCACCAGCAGCATGGCCAGGTTGTTCGCCGCCAGCTGCGATGTCGGATCCCGACTGACCCAGGACTCGTACAGCCTCACCGCATCATCGACGTTGCCCGTGCGCTGATAGAGCGCACCCAGATCGGATAGCAGTTCCGGCTGCCAGGGTATGGCTTTCAGCCCGTTCTGCAGCGCCTCGGTGGCACCCGCGAGGTCGTCAGTTCCGGATTTCGCCAGTGCCAGATTGTGATACGGCGGCCACCACTTCGGCTGGCTCGCGATCGCCTGCACGGCCGCCTGTTGCGCGGCCTTGAAGTTCTTCTGCTGCAGGTAGACCTCGCAGAGCAGATTCGGCAACAGCAGGCCGGCATTCCCCTTGGAATTTGCAGCCATCAGGCCCTGCAGGCGAGTCACGGCCTGCGCGCCCTGGCCGCGCTGCACCTGTACCTGCACCAAGTCCGACAACACGTCGTAGGCGTGTGGCTGGATGGCAAGGGCGCTTTCCAGCAGCTTCTGTGCATCATCGAGGCGGTTGTCCGCACGCGCTACCAGTCCGGCCGCCAGATAAGGCGCCGCATCAGCGGGCTTCGCGTGCCGGTACGAATCCGCCGCGATTGCGGCAGCACTGAAGTTCTTCTGCGCCAGGTAGGCGCGAATCAGGGCCTGGTTCAGCACATCATCGCCGGGCGCGGCCTTGATACCCTGCTGCAGCAATTCGATGCCCCGGTCAGGCCGCTGCAACTGCGACAGCAGCTGCGCGAGCGCCACCCGCAGGGTGCTGTCTGTCGGCGCGGCATCAACCGCTGCGCGAAGCGGCTCCTCCGCCAGCGCCGTATCGCCGTGGTTGATCAGGGCCTGGCCGAGCAGTCGGTTGATGGTCATATCGCTCGGATGGTCACGCAATACGGCGCGAAAGTCGCCAATCGCGCTGGCCGAATCGCCGTGCTCGAGTGACAGCCGTCCGCGTTCAGTCAATGCGTCGGAGTCTCGCGGATTGACCTTAAGCACCTCTGCCAGATACGTCTGCGCCTCGGGTTCGCGCTTCCGGGCGATGGCAATCGAGGCAAGCCGATCACGGGCCGCCAGTCCCGCGGGCTCGGTACCCGCGCGCCTGACGGTCTCGCCGTAGGTTGCGATCGCCTTGTCCAACTCGTTCAGCCGCTGCTGCAGGCCACCCAGGGCCAGTCGCATCGAATAGTTGCGCGGATCGGCATCGACATATTCAAGCAACGCCTGTTCTGCGACAGCGGGCGAGCGCTGCTGAACGAGAAACTCGATTCGCAGCAGCTTGGCGTCATCGCTCGAAGGCAGCGCCTTCACCGCGTCCGTAAGCACCTGCTGCGCCTCATCCAGGCGCTTCGAACGTGTGAGGAAAATCGCCAGCTGTGTCCGGTAACCGAGCTCATCCGGCTTGAGTCTTACCAGCAGGCGCAGCTGCTCCTCGGCTCGTACGGGCTGACTGGTGGCCTGATACAGACTGAGCAATACCTCGTGGAAGCTTGGAACGTTTGGCTGCGCCGCGGCGGCCTTGCTGACTAGCTCGATGGCCGCAGGAAGATCTCCGTCCTGCTGATACAGACCCGCGCGCAAATCGATCGCGTCCTCGTTTCGCGGATCGAGGGCCAGCGCGCGATTCGCGTCGGCGCGCGAGCCGGCGCTGTCCTTCAAGGCGGATCTGCCGGCCGAGCGCAGCACCAACAGGGCGGCGTTGTCGGGTTGCTTGTCGAGCGCCGGCTTGATGATGTCCAGCGCACGTTTCGGATCACGCGCCGTAAGCAGCAGCCGACTCAGCGCAGTGCGCGCCTCGATATTGTCCGGGTGGTCGTTGACGACGGACTGCAATAGTCCGTAGGCATTGGGCAACTGGCCGAGCCGCGCCGCCGTCTCCCCCGCCATTAACCGTGCGGTCAGATCCTTGGGATCAATCTGCATCGCGTTGCTGAACTCAATGCCGGCCTTGCTGAAGTTCCCGCTCTGGAAATAGTCCTGACCTCGCTTGATATGCCTGGCGAGCCGCGACTTCGCACCGCCGCAGCCGCTGACCAGCACGGCCACCGTCACCAGGATCGACGCCAGGGCAATCGCCCGCGTTGTCGGCCTCGCTGCCATTCTCAGAGCTCCCGAATCCTATCGAGCATGCGGTGCAGTGCGAGGCCGGCAAGCAGCAGCAGCATGTCCAGGCTCAAACCGCCGCCCCCGCCGCCGCCGCCTGATTTCGCTGCAGCAATGGTCACCGTCGTGCTTCCGGAGCCGGATCCGCCGGCCCCACTACACGTCAGAGTAAAGGTCGTGGCCGCCGAGATCGTCGGGCTTGTGACACCGCCGCTGCTGGCCTGTGCGCCGGTGTAGGTGCCGGTCCATGTGCCGCCGGACGCCGTACAGCTAGTCGCGCCGGTAGTCGTCCAGCTCAGCGTGACAGTGCCGCCGGAGGCGACCGCGGTCGGACTGGCGGACAGCGTTACCGTCGGAGGTGCCGGAGCTGCGACCACGTTGATCACATAAGTGCCGGCCTGATCGGGCGCGTTGGCACCAGAGGCCGGTGTCGCCAGAATGTTGACGTAGTACTTACCGGGATTCACCTGGATGGCATTCAACGATCCGCCGCCGAAGATCTCCCCCAGCACTGTTCCACCCTGCGTCACGATTCCCGCCAGCGTCGCGAACGGCGCGGGCCAGTCGAGATCCGTCAGCGTGAAATCGTAGGTGGCCGCACTGGTGATGGAGAGCTGGCTCGATGCAAACGTGACACCCACGGCTTCGGGTTGGTCCAGCACCGTTGCGGCGCTGCTGTTCGCCAGACTGATGTCGAACGAGCTACCCCCCTGGCCGCCCTGTGCGAAGGCAATCAGGGTGGTGTTACCGGCCGCGAGCCCCGCAGACAGATTGCCGACGGCCATATTGGGTGTGCCCACCAACGCACCGGCCTGGACTACCGCCAGATCGGCGACCGTCAGATTGGCTGGAATCTGAAAGTCGGTCAGTCCGGCGGTGTAAGTTCCGGCAGTCGTGATATTCACATCCACTGCAAAGGGCACGACCGTTCCTCCGGGTGTGGTCGCGCCCTGCGCCTCACTGAATACGATCATTCCGCCCTGTGCCGTGATTGTGGTCGCGAACGCGCCGGTGCCGGGAGCCGCCGTCGTGGGGGTCGCAGCCGCGAACACCTGGTAGGACCCACCGCCGGATGTGAATGTGCCTGACTGGCCGGCCGCGAGCGCCGTGGTGGCTGTGCCGCCAACCGAGAGCGATGTGGGCTGGCCGTTGCTGACGAGCACGACACCGACCTGCACCAGCGGAGCCGGGAATCGTAGATCGGTGGTCGCCGCGGTATACGAACCCGCTGACAGTTCTGCTGTATTGCCGAGCTGTGCGGTGGTGCCGACCGCTTCGGTCCTGGCGTAGTTGTTGGTCACTCCCGCGGGCGCCGTAATCGTCACACTGAACAGCCCGCCGGTTGCGCTGCTGGCCACTTGACCGATCGCGTATATCTGGTAGGTGCCCGCTGCCAGCTGCACAGTCTGCGTCTGGGCGTTAGGCAGGATGAAGAAATTATTGGTGCCGGACTGAATCAGGATCATCGTCAGTGTGCCGAGCGCATGCGGCAGCTGCAGGTCTGTGAGCGCCACCTGATAACTGCCTGACGTCGAGACCATGTAGGTATCGCGCAGCACAGCCTCGGTGCCCGGGAGGGCCTGGGGCGGCAGCGCGATCACATCATTCCAGCTATCGAGTGCGCTGCTGCTGCCTTGGGCCGCAATCTGCAGGCTGATCGGTCCGGCCGGCTGACCGCTGGCGGGCGCCCCGATAACATGCGTCCGGTACGTAACCGGATAGGTGGCCGATGCGGGCGCGGTGAAGGTGAGAGTGGCAACACCCGTTGTGTTTGAGGTGCCGGGCGCCTCCACGATGAGCGGCGAGCCGACCAGTGCGTCATTCGCGGTCAGCACCATTTTCAAAGAAGCGAGGGGCGTCGCCGTTGCAGGCGCCGTGGCCTGTGCTCCCAGATCCGTCAGGGTGGCGGTGTAGGTGCCCGCCGAAAAAATCTGGAAATCGTGTTCGACGGGCACGCCAGTCTGAGCCGTCGCGACGGTGTGAACCTCGTCGAGGATCGGCGTTTGCGCCAGCGCCTGCGCGCACTCTGCCGCGGCGATGAAGCACAGCAGCGTGCTCCTGAACATCCGTACAATGTACAACGGCATAGCATCGATCCATACGCGAGGGGAAGTCGACTGTAGGTAGGGCGCATGACGAGCGCATGACAACGCGGCCGCACATTCGCGCGCGCATGCGCACAAAACGGCAGCTATGAACCGAGCCGCGCCAGAGCCGAGCGCGCCTCATCCCACCCGGGGAAGCGCGCAGATCCGGCCACCGCCGATTCAAGGCTGGCCCGTGCCCGATCGCGTTGCCCGGCCTGCAGCTGGGCCATGCCAAGATGGTAGCGGACGATGCGGGAGTCTGGCGCGCGCCGCGCGGCCTCCTCAAGCGCCGGCAGTGCCGTGGTCAGATCCCCGGATTTGAGCCGGACCCATCCGGCCGTGTCCAGCAGATCCGCGTTCGTCGCCCCCATGAAACGTGCGGTGAGATCGCGCGCACGCTCAAGGCTCGCCGGATCCTTGTCGTAGGTCACCAGCAGCATGGCGAGATTGTTGGCGGCGAACGGTATGCCGGGGAACGCGCGACAGAACGCCTCGTAGGACCGGATTGCATCGGCCGCGCGGCCCTGGCGCTCATACAGTGTGGCCAGATCGGCAATCAGTACGGGCTCCATGTGCGTCGCTGTGACTCCGCGCTCGTAGGTCCGGATTGCCGCCGCCGAATCTCCGAAGGCCAACTGCACGGCACCGAGGTTGTGATACGGCGCCCACCAGTCCGGAGCGAGCTGCATCGCGCGAGTCAACTCCGCGACGGCCCGCTTCGTGTCCTGGGTTTCGAATAACAGTTGGCCGAGCAGATTGTGTACCGAGGCGTCCACGGGCCGGCTTGCCACGAGCGACTGTACGCGCGCGAGCGCGCGGTCGGCATGCCCGTCCGCAATATCAAGCTGCGAGAGCTTATCCAGCGCCTCAGTGGCGTCCGGCTGCAGGATCAGAGCCCGCTCCAGATCTCGCGCGGCGTCCTTGGGACGCTTATTTGCCTCGGCGACCACGGCTTCGAGGTACGGTCCGTGCCAGTCCCCGGGAGCGGCGGCCGTCATCTGCTGTGCCGCCTTCTGCGCCGCCTCCGCGTCCGGCTTCGCAATGTACAGCCGCACCAGCGCCTCCCGGGCTGCCAGATTCTGCGGAAACAGTCGCACGGCTTGCTCGAGTGCGACAATCGCCGTATCCAGCCGATTCGTCCGCGCATACAGTTGCCCGAGCTCAACGCGAACAGCAACGTCATCCGGTGCCACTTCGAGGGCATCTTCCAGCGTCTCCTCCGCCAGCGACGTCTGGGCATCGGCAAGGTACGCGCGGGCAAGTGCGCGTCGGATCAGAGTGGAGCGCGGCTGATCGCGCAGCGCGGTGCGCAGGTCGGTCACGGCCGCTGCGGTCTCGCCACGCTCCAGTGCAATGTTCGCGCGCAGCTCCAGCGCGTCCGCATCGCGCTGGTTCCTCCCGAGGACCTGTGAGATGAAGTTAGACGCCTCGTCGAAGCGGCGCTGCGTGACGAGAATCGCTGCCAGGCGATCGCGGGCAAGCAGTCCCTGCGGATGGTCGCCGGCGCGGGTGATGATATCGCGGTAAGCCGTGGCGGCGGCATCGCGCTGATCCTGCCGTTGCAGCAGCGCAGCGCGGGCCAGGAGCAAGTCGTAATCGGCCGGGTTTTGCTCGATGAGATGCGCGATCGCCTGCTCGCCTTCGGCGTGCGAGCGCCGGCTCGCGAGAAATTCCACGTAGGCTAGTTTCGGCTGCTCATCGGACGGCTGGGCCGCGATTGCCTCTCGGAACACGCCCTCGGCCGCGTCCAGCCGCTGCGAGCGGACATAGAACGATGCCAACCCGAAGCGCGGCGCGAAGGCTTTGGGATTCAGCTCAACGAGCCTGACGAACTGCGCCTCGGCAAGGTCTTTCTGCCCGAGCTGCTCGTAAAGGTCAGCGAGAATCTGCCGCAGGTCGGTCGAACCGGTGCGCTTCTCCAGCGTCGTCCGCAGCAGCTCGACGGCGCGTGGTACATTTCCGTCCTGACGGTATAGCGCCGCGAGCAGCGCCACCGCATCCTCGTTCTGCGGAGCAAGACTCACGGCCCTTTCGGCGTCAGCCAGCGCCGGCTCACGTTGCATCAGGGCGGAGCGTGCTGCGGCGCGGACCGTCATGAGATCCGCATCGTCAGGGTGTTGCAACAGCGCCGGCGCAATGGTCTCCAGGGCGCGACTCGGCGCAGCCGCGAGCACGTACAGCCGTCCGAGCCTCACACGGGCCGGCACATAGCCGGCGTCGACGTCAATGGCGGACTGGTACAGCGCCAGCGCGTCGCGAACATTACCGAGTTGCTCAGCGACACGCCCGCTCATCACCCGGGCATCGGCCTGGTTGGGTGCAATCTGCATGGCGTTGCGAAACTCGACCTGCGCCTTCTGAAGATTATTTTCGGCGAGATATCGTTGGCCGCGCTGCATGTGAGCGGCCCGAGACGCCGCGGGACTTCCGCACCCCGTCAGAACCAGAAGGCTAAACAGTACGGCGACGAGGAGTGCTTCGCCGCGCGCGACAGTTTGCATCGTCCAATCTACCGGCTTAACTTCAGGGGGCCCCACCGCTGACACCAAGGTACCGAGCGGGGGTGACGAGGGCGTGACAGCTCAGAAAGAGCGCCCGAGTGGCTGCGGGGTCCAGGTCGCCGACAATGACGCGCGCCAGCCATGCACCGGCTCGTTCACGAAACCCACCGTGCGGGTGTGTGTCGTATCGATCTCGCCTGCCAGGTTCCATCTCTCAGCCGGTCGCCAAGTAAGCCCCAATTGCGCGTTCTCATAGGTCTGCACCTGTGGGATGAGCTCCGGCAAATCGAGCACCTGGCCGTTTTGCACGCGACTCGCCGCGATGCTCAGGTCGAGCTTCTCCGTGAGGCTACGGGTAGCGGTGAGCGACACCTGCTCGCGCGCAACCAGCGCGCCGGTCCCGTATGGTGCGAGGCTTCGTGAATAGGCCAGCGCGACGGAGCCGAGCGCGTAACTCCGGGAAACGCTGAGCGTGCCCGTCGTTGAGGTGTGGCTGAAGTTTTGAGACTGCACGCGCGAGCCGCCGATGGATACCTCGAAATCGATGCGTTCGGAGACGGTCCGGTGGTAGTCGGCCCCGCCTCCGGTCGCCAACGTGTCATTCCCGGGCAGGCGATCGATCACCTCACTGTGATTCGCACTGACGGTGAGACTCGAGGTCTCGGAGAGCTGTACCTGTTCCTGGATACTCGCCGTGGCATAACGATACCCGGCAAGCAGATCCAGCAGCTGCCCCTGAGGGGTGCCGTAGTAACTCACATCCGAGTAGCCCGCGTTCAGAATCAGGGCGTAGCGCTCGGTCTGGTCGTAGGTGGCGCTCGCGTTCACCTGGTCGAGCCGCTGATGCAGGTTACTGCTTAGGATCCCGGTCTCCGTGGCCTCGGTGGTGAGCGTGCTGCGGTCGCTATCCTCGGCCGTGATGTTCAGCTTGCTGCGCTCGCCGCTCCACAGATCCGCAGCGTTGAGGTCGCGCTCAAAATCGTTGCCGTAGGCCTTCGTATCGAAGTACTGATATTGCAGCCACGGCGAAAAGGATAGCTGCGTCGTTTCGGTCGCCAGTGTGAACGGCAGAGACGCCGAAAACGACATACTCCGACTCGCGGTGCTCTGCGGTAGGAGGCTTCTATTGCTGTCGGTGTCTGCCGACCAGCTCAGGGACGGAGTGAAAGTCCATGCCGCGGCATGTGCTTTCAGGCTCACCATGCATACGAGACTCAGGGCCGCATGGGAGGTCGCTCGAGCGACCCCTCTCACACCCGCAGTCCATTCATGGCACGACGACCGTGTCGCCGGATTGGAGCAGAATGTTTTCCGTCAGATCTTTGCCACTGGCGACTCTTGAGTAGTGAAAGCGAATGGCTCGCTGCTGAGTGTTTTCGCGGCGCAGAATGACGATCTGATTCAAGGCCGCGTAAGGGGTTCCGCCGCCGGCGAGACTGAGGGCCTCCATGACATCCAGGGGCTTGACGAATGGGTAGCCGCCGGGCCGCTGCACCCGGCCAATCACATAAATCTCATTGCCGCCGATCTGCTTCGTTGCAATCGTGACCACCGGGTCGGGGATGAAGCCCTTCAGGCGCTTGGTGAACTCGTCGCGCAGCGCTTCGACCGTCTTGCCGGCAGCCATCACGTCCCCGACGAGCGGGAATGAAAGGCCGCCATCCGATCGCACGAGCGCCTCGCCGGTCAAGTCCGGCTCTTTCCAGACCGTCACCTGCAGAAGATCGCCAGGCTGGATCAGGTAGCCTTTATCCGGCACGGATGACGGTATGTCATCGGCAACCGAGTCGGTGACGCAGCCGCAAGAGCCGCCCAGCACCGCAGCGACTGCGAGAAGCGAAATAAAGCGCATTGTGGTATCAGACGATCGTTCGTGGTTGGGCGCATGCCCGGCGGGTCATGCGTGACACTGCGGGTACAAACGTCATGCTAATTGACATACATGACGTTTTCTTTATCGTTCACCCGGCGGCGACCGACGGCACGCCGCCCTTACGGCCATTGCGGCGCAGCGACCAGAACGTGGCCACCAGCCCCGCGAAAAGCAGCGATACGCTGGCCGGTAGCGGCACCGGCGCGACCAGGGGCTCAAAATTCCCCAACAAACCGAATGCACCGATGTCCAGGGCGCCGGTCGCACTGCCGGAAACGTAGGCGTAGTACGTACCCGCACCGCTCAGGGACAGATTCAGGTCGCCGGTGCCGGATAGGGTCTGCAGTATCGTCGTCGGGGTTGCGATCTCCAGCGTCATCGACGCCAGGGGACTCGGCCAGTCGAAGTCCTGAAGCTGCAGGTCCAGGGTTCCCGAGCTGGGAATATTGATCGAATACTCAGCGGTCTGGTTACCAATGACCAAGCCGGTCTGGGCAAGCACCAGACTGTCCGCGTGGGCCGGGCCCACAAGTGCGAGCAGAGCGAACAGAACGACGGCAAGTCCCAGTGCCATCCCGATGGGTCTTCGGACGCTGCGACCAGGCACCCAAAGCGGTAAGGAGTCAGCGAACATTGCGGTACCTACCGGGCCTGTTGCCGCTGCATCGCGGGTCGTTTCCAGGTACTTGGACCGCAGATAGCTGCGCAGCGCATCCGGCAGTTCAACTCTGCGCGCCGGACGGCGGCCATTGTCGGTTCGACCGGGTGCTGTGGCTGCTTCAATCATGATGGGCTCCTGCCAGGGCTACCTGAATGGACTCGAGTGGTGGGGGAGTGTCTTCGTCCGCTGGCGGAACGTCGCCTCCGCGGTAGACGTACTTTGCGTACAGGTATTGGCGCACCGAGTCGGACAGCTCGCCGCGGCGCGATTGTTTGTGATCCTCGCGATTGAGTTCGCTCAGCATCAGCGCCGCATAAGGCTCGGGCGCGCCGATCAAGGCGATGAGCGCGATATCGTCATGTTCGACGCGCCGCTGTGGTTCCACACCTTCATTGATGATCGCATCGAGCCTCGCGGCATCCAGCTCGAAGAACCGCAACAGTTCCGCGCCGGACTCGACGAATACGGGAACCAGGTTTCTACCCTTCACCGTGGTGTCGTTGAGCGGCCCGAGGCGGGCGAGCGCGCACTTGAGCGCGAAGCGGATCACGTCCGAATCCCGCACGCCCAGCCGATGGCCGATTTTCTTCACCTTCCGCACGTCTGACACGTTCATGCGGATCGAAACCGCTTGTTTGCGACTTTCAATCACTATATGTCTCTCTTATGTGGTTGTAAGGCTCTCCCCTTCGAATTGAACAGTAGTTATGTTGTGTTGCAGAGCTTTTGCGTTTATGTGACCTTCGTACCAGTTCTGTATGGTGCATGGCAGAACTACCGCATGGCGAACGTCATGACGTTGTCGCCACACGGAGCGGTAAAGGGATGAGGAGGCCCGATTGCCAGGGGAAGGCAGCGGTTGGGGCCAGGAAGCTTTGAGCCGACGCGATGAAACGTCAGCGGTGGGAACCCGCGTCGGCTAGACGACGCTGCGGACCGCGATGATGGTCAGCGAGCCCAGGGTCGAGAGGTGCAGGACGTTCCAGCGCTTTGCGGTGACGCCGATCAGCACCTCACAGCTATAGAGCAGAACGATCGCGTAGACGACGATCTCCACCAGGGCGCGTGCGCCAATGTCCAGATTGCCGAACACCAGCAGCGCCAGAACGACGAACAGGATCAGGTAGTCAGTCGGGGTCGTGCCAAAGCGATAATCGGTCGCAAACCTGACATAGCCGGCAATGGCGACGGCGAGGGATGCAACGAGAATGAGCACCACCGGCTGGAGCGGCCGGGAACTTGCGCCGGGATAGTCAATGAACAGATATACCGAGGCGATTGCGGCGACGTAAATCGCGAGGCGAACCAGCGCCGAGCCGTTGGCCCGGGAGCGGCCGATCTGCGTGGCGACGACTGCGGCCAGGACGGCCGCCACCAGGGCGACATCGGGCGGTACCCTGGCAACTCCCAGGGGTCCAAGAAGCAGGATGGCCGGTACGGAGATCGTGATCAGCGCCCGTGGGGATTGGCGAATGAATCGGCTGCGCGCCAGTTGTTCCCCGACAGCCGAGAGCCGGCGCAGCACGCCGCCGCGCGCAAGATCATCGTGTCGCCATCCCGAGCGCTCCGCGAGCGCGAGGGCCCCGAACAGTCCTGTGCCGACCAGGAGATAGACTGCCGCGATGCTCGAATCGGACTGATAGCGCAGCAGCACCGCGCTCACTACCAAGAGCGCCTGGATCGAGTAGATGATGATGACCGTCTCGAAATGCCGGAAGCCCAGGTCAAGCAGCCGGTGGTGCACATGGTTGCGGCTGGCCTTGAACCAGTTCATGCCGCCGGAGATTCGTTGGTACAGCACGGCAAGAATGTCCAGGATGGGTACGCCCAGCAGCAGCAGCGGCAGCGCGGCGCTCAAGGCGGTATCCGCAACCTGGGTGAGATCGATCGTGAGAAAGGCGACGGTGAAGCCAAGCACCTGGCTGCCGCAATCGCCCATAAAGACACGGGCGGGATGACTGTTGTAGCGTAGAAAACCGATGACACCGCCGGCAGCGGCGAGCGCTACTCCTACAATGACCATGTCGCCGGCCAGAAGGCCGAGGCTCGCAAGCGCGATCAGGCTCAGGAGGCACTCACCGGCCGCGAGCCCGTCAAGACCGTCGGAATGATTGATCGCGTTGATGACGCCAACGAGCGCAAAGACGGTGAAGGGCTTGCCGATCGCGGCGCTCATGGCGTTGCCGTCGACAAACGGCAGGCCGGTCACGTACAGGTTCCCGTAATACACGACGACCGAAGCCGCGGCGACCTGTCCCAGGAATTTCGGCCAGTGGCCGATTTGTTTGGCGTCGTCCCAGACACCGAACGCGAACAGGATCAGCGTGCCCAAAACGAAGGACTGCAGCAGTGGCTCGGTCTGCAGCCAAAACAGTAATGGAAACAACATGCCGAGCGTAATGCCCCAGCCGCCGACGCGCGGAATAGGGACGGTGTGGACCTTGCGCGCGTCGGGCATGTCGACCAATCCGAAGCGGGGCGCAAGGCGCCACATCAGCGGAATGAGGAACAGGCTCGCGGTCGCGGCGAGAACAAGCAGGTGAAAGGGGCCGAGCGGTTGCATGCTCAGTCCGGCAAGGAGCCCTGCAGCTCCGGCACAGCGGCGGCGGCGAACCGCTGCAGTCGGGCATCGCCCGCGGCCGCATCCTCGTTCTGCCGCAGCGGCGTTATCAAACGAACCAGGGCCCCGTCGGTACGCTCGCGCATCAGCGCGTCCACCATCAGGTACCACTTGACGAGATATTCGCTCGTGAGATCGCGGCCGCGCTCCTGGAACCAGTAGTACACCAGCATGCGCTCATCGCCCTGGCGGATGATCGCCCGATTCGCGTGCAACGGCCCCGATCGCAGCCGGATAGCCTGCACTTCGCGCTGCCCGAATTGTTCGATGCGCCACCCGCCGCCCGGCAGGCACGAACTCGGCGAGTGGACAGACGGACCGGTGCGCTGGGAGGCGTAGTACGCCACATAGAGGTTTACCAGACTGCTCGCCGCGGTAGTGCCGGGGGCGGTGCTACGCGGCGTGAAGTCCGCAAGCAGGTAATCGTCGAGTTGCAGCTCATCGAGATAGACACCTTCGATGCTTTGCCGGCGTCCCGTCCAGTCACCCATTGTCAGCGGGACGAGGCTCAGATCCCGTCGCTCGGGTTTTATTTCAGCACGTTGCGGTAGCGCGTAGGCGGGATAGACCGCGAGCATGAGCGCCAAGGCGGACGCGAAAGCGGCGCGGTTGCCAAGCCCTCTGCCCGATCCCCGCGGCACAGTGGCGCGCACCGCCCGTCCCTCGAATCCGAGAACCTGCCCGAGCGGGCGGCGATCTCCCGTGAAAGACAGGAGCAACCGGCATTCGAGAAGCAGCAAGCCCAGGCAGGCCATGAAGATGACCCAACCTTCGAACTCGTGCAGAAAACCTTCGGCCTGGGCGATCCCGAAACGATCGACCAGCACGCCAATGATGCCGATACGCAGGCTGTTCATCAGCACTGTGATCGGCGGCGTCGAGGCAAAGATGACCCAGCGCATCCAGGGCCTGCCGTTGAACAGGAAGGCCACGACGGCGCCCAGCGTGACGAGCGGGAACAGATAGCGCAGCCCGCTGCAGGCCTCGGCCACCTGCAGCTTGTAGTCGCCGAGATCGATCACGTTTCCCTGCAGGAACACGCTCACGTCGAACGCCCTCATGATCGCAACGCCGATCTGGGAGGAGATGAGCTGCAGTTCCGAGGAAAGGCTGTTGTACCAGAACGTGGGCAGCGGATTCATGAGCAGGAGCAACGCGATGGGAATCAGCGCCACCCTGAAGCCCTGCCAGCCCAGAGCCGCCAGCGCAAAACCCGCGATGACGATCCAGAGGGCATAGGCATCCGCTCCGACGACGGTAATGAAGAACGTCAGAAAAAAGAGCAGCAACCCCAGGATCACGAGTACGAAACCGAGCCACGCGCCGTCGCGGGGCAGTCCCACGAGCAGCCCCCGGCGCCGCCAGAGCAGGTAGGCACTGATTGGCGGGATCAGGAAACCGTGGCTGTACTCCTCGCGGTGCCAATTGGCATAGAGGTATACGAACGTCCTGTGAAACACGACGCACAGCACCGCGGCGGCAAGCGCCGCCACGGCGATCTGCGGCCAGCGATTAAGCGGCAGCCTGGTGTTCAGCATCGAGCAGCGCTGCGGCAACGGCCGGGACGGGAATTGGGGCACTCACGGATGCGTGCGCTGCCGCCGTATCGACCGCAGAGATTACGCCGGCAAACGTCGGCAGGCGCGCAAAGGTCTGTCGCAGCACCATCTCGCGCTCCCAGGTTACCAGGGCGAATGCACGGCCCATCACCCCAAGGCTGTGCCGCAACGCATCATCTGCGAGCAGACACCGGACAGCGCCCGCAATCGCGTCGATATCGCCCGGTTCGACGACGATGCCGCCGTGGGCTGCGGCGCGCGCAACGTCCGATCCGCTGCGCGCAGTCGCAACGACCGGGCGACCGCTCGCCATGATGGCCGTAAGCTTCGAGGGCAGTACCAGATCTTCGGCGGCACGGCGCTGGGGCAGCACGTGGACGTCCGCGAGATTCATCAGCTCATTGAGTCTCATCAGAGGCTGCAACGGAATCAGCCGCACGTTGGGGATTTCGGCGGCGGCACGGGCGATCCGTGGACGCACGGCGCCGTCGCCGCACAGGAGAAACAGCACACCCGGGTCTGCGGCAAAGAGCTGCGCCACATCCAGGAGGATCTCCAGCCCCTGCTTCTCCCCCATGTTTCCCGAATACAGCACAATACGGGTCGCAGCGGAGATTCCAAGCTCGGCGCGCAGTGAATTCGGCTCATCGAGGGGGCGAATGAGCTTGGTGTCCACCCAGTTGGGAAACGACCCGATCCGCTCTTCGCGAACGCCCTTCTCTTTCAGTTTCGCGCGCATCGAATCCGATATCGTGGACACGTGATCGAAACGGCGCATCAGCCAGCGCTCCGCGCCGAGAATCGCACGCTTGAGAAATGACGCACGCAGCATTCCCAGATCAAAGGCCGCGTCGACCTCGAAGTCTTGAACGTGCAGCCAGGAGCGCGCCCCGGACAGTATCGCCGCGACCCGCGCCGCGGGTGCGCTGCCGAGCGGCGGCTCGACGATGAATATCAAATCGGGACGCCACACGAGCGCCTGCCACAGCACAACCGGCAGGCTCGAGAGGGCGAACGAGAGCAGATGCAGAATCCGCGCGCGCGCGCGCGGGAAACGCGGCACCCAGATCGGACAGCGGTAAACCGTTGCGCCGGCATGCGTTTCCTTGGAATACCGCCAGCCTGAGTAGCCGGGGCTCACTGACCACGCCGGATAGTAAGGTGGCGCCGTCACGACGCGAACCGCGACGCCGCGCGCTGACAGCCACTCGGTCATCTCGCCCACGTACTTGCCTATTCCGGTCTGCTCCGGGGCATAATTGAGCGCGACCACGAGAAATTTTTTCCTTCCATCAATTCTCATGGCCGGTGCATCCCCTCAATCTCGTTGTAAATCGAATTTCGTGCGACCGCTGCGATCGTAGGGAGACTTTGTGTCAGCCCGTTGTCACTTTTTTTTATTTTCTCAGGGCCCGCGATGACAATCCGCTATCTACATGTCATACATTCTCTCGATCCTCGCAGCGGCGGCCCTCGGGAAGGAGTCAAACAACTCACCGCCGTTGCCACCAAGCACCACCACAATGCCGAGGTGGCCGTTACCGAACGTCCCGACCCGGCCTGGATTCAGGAGTATTCCTGCCCGGTCCACTACGTCGGACCCGCCCATCTGAAATATGGGTATGCGCCGCGCCTCGCCACCTGGCTCAAGGACAATCTCGGCCGCTACGATGCGATCATCGTCAACGGCCTCTGGCAATACCACGGTCTGTGTACATGGCGTGTGCTGCGCCACTCCCGCGTGCCGTACTACGTCTTCACGCACGGCATGCTCGATCCGTGGTTCAAGCGACGGTACCCGCTCAAGCATTTGAAGAAGCTGATGTATTGGCCTTGGGCGGAGTACCGCGTACTGCGCGATGCACGCGCTGTGCTGTTCACTTCGGAGGAGGAGCGGCTGCTGGCCCGCAAGAGCTTCGGTCTGTATCGGGCGAATGAATGGGTCGTCAACTATGGCGTGCCCGAGCCGCTCGGCGATCCCGTCAAACAGCGGACTGCCTTCCTGCAACAGTTCCCGCACCTGTCGGGAAAGCGCTTCCTGCTGTTTCTGGGCCGGATCCATCCCAAGAAAGGTTGCGATCTCCTCATCGAAGCGTTTGCCACGGTGCGCGCGCTTGATCCGGCGCTGCAGCTGGTCATCGCAGGACCGGACCAGCTTGGCATTCAGCCCGGTCTCACCAGGCTTGCCGAGCGTCTGGGCATTGCAGGCGCCATAACCTGGACCGGAATGATCCGGGGCGACGTGAAGTTGGGCGCCTTGCGCGCGGCGGAGGCATTCGTGCTGCCTTCGCATCAGGAGAATTTCGGCATCGCAGTAGCCGAGGCGCTCGCCTGCGGAACACCCGTTCTACTCTCCAACAAGGTGAACATCTGGCGCGAGGTGGTCGAGGACGGTGCCGGCCTCGCCGCCGACGACACGCTGGCCGGTACCAGCGAACTGCTTCAGACCTGGATCGCCCTCGGCCCGGAACAACGCCACCAGATGGCGCTCAACGCCTTCGAATCCTTCGCCACCCGGTTCAACGTCGAGGCAGCGGCCGATAGTCTGCTCGAGGCGATCGAGCGTCACGCCGCGCCGCAGAAGCGGGCGCCGCTGCGGCCGCCAGGGGCTGCCGCATGAGTCATGGGATCGACATGTTCACGCTCTAGGATCTTCGGTCCTCATGAGCAAGCCGATTACGCTCACCGGCGGCGGGCCCCTACGCCTCGCCGGTGATTCTCGCCCGTCCGAACGAGTTACGGATGCGCCCACTCCCGGGTGCGGACCGGAAATGCTCGCATTCAACCACCGCGTGTCGGTTGGCAGCGCGATTGTCGATCGGATACGTCAGCGACTTGGGCTTTGGCTCTTTCGCCGCAGCCTGCCACTCTTCGTGCGCGGCGGGGATTCGATATCCCTCGATCCGCTGGTGAATGGACATTGGGACTACGTCGTTCAAGGTCTCATCAGGCAAGCCTGCGATGCCGGCTATGCAGATTTTTTCATTGATATCGGCGCCAATATCGGTCTCACCTCTTGTCAATGCGGCGACCGCTTCCGGCAGGTACTCATGTTTGAACCGAATCCAGAAATCTTTCCCATTCTCGAACTGAACGCAAAGCTCGCGCTTCGCTCAGGCAATACTCAAGCATTCAATTTTGGTCTCGGTCCATGCAACGCCGAGACCGTCTTGAACATTCCGTCCGAGAATTTCGGCGGCGCCTTTGTGCATGACGAAAACAATGCCTATTCCGATGCGCTGTTCGCATCCAGGCTTGGGCGGGATCTGCATGGCCTCAGACAGGTTCCGGCGCAGATACGCAGTGTCGCGGAGGTTCTGCCGCCGCTGTTCGATGAACTCAGAGCCAATCGCTGCACGAAGGGGGTCATCAAACTGGACGTGGAAGGGTACGAAAGGACGATCCTCGAGGCCATGGCGGCACACCTTCCACGGGACTTTCGCTTTGTCGTTGTCTTTGAAAATTGGCGGGCGGACCTGGACATCGAGGCGTTGCTGCGCGGATTTGAGCGCCCCGTTCACGCATTTCGAATTCGACGTTTTCCCGCAGCCAGGGGGGCATTGTGGAAGGACCTGCCATCCATGCTGCTGACTGGTGGATACCGATTCGAACTTGCTCCCATTGTGAGTGGCGATTGTGAGGGCGAGATCGTTCTGCAAGTGCAGGAGTGTGCTTGAAGCCTCAACGCATCGCCTCCTCGCTGATCCGTCGTGCGGTGCTGCCGTTAACCCCGGCGCGAAAGCGGCTGCAATTGCTTGCATGGAGCAATCGTTACTTCGAAGGCGGGGAACCGGAGCTGGCGATGCTCGATCGCCTCGTCCCCGCTGGCTGCCGCAATGCGGTTGATGCCGGTGCGAACATCGGCCTGTACACGCTAAATCTCGCAAAGTTGTGCCGCACCGTCTACGCATTCGAGATCAATCCAGGCGTCACCGGTCACCTACGGAACGCCGCACTACCCAACGTCGAACTGGCGCACACGGGCTTGTCGAGCAGCGAGCGCGGCGTGGTGCTGTACGTGCCGCTGTGGCGAGGCAAGATGCCGCTTGAGGGCTGGGCGAGCCTGACTCCCGGCAACAGTCCCGATACGGACGTCCATGTCGAGATTCCAGGCCACGTTAGAACTCTGGACAGCTACGGCCTCGTCGAGGTCGATTTCATGAAGATCGACGTCGAGGGACACGAGATCGAGGTACTGAAGGGCGCGCAGGCAACGCTCTCCCGGTGCCGCCCCCGGATACTTGCCGAAGCAAAGCATCTGCGGCCGGTCGCAGATCTGCTCGCGCCGCTGGGTTATCGCCCGCGGCGCGCCGAGGAATTCGGTATCTCAGGGTCGCCTGAGTGGATGCACGTGTTCGAGCGCTAGCGTCGGCACGATGCGCGATGGCGGCCAGTCACGGGATCGCCATGTTGGCGGCCTAGACTTTTGCGTTCCCATGAAGACGACATTTACGGTAGCCGGCGGGGGGCGTCGGCGCCTCATCGGGTGGGCCTGGTCGGGCCTATCCACCACGGCTGCCCAGGCGGCCGTTCAGTGTCTGGGCTTCATAGCCGGCATCCTGATCGTTCGCTACCTGGCGCCTCGAGAATACGCGTTCTACACAATCGCGACCGCGGGCCTCGGAACGATGACTGTCTTGACAGACAGTGGCATCGGCAGCAGCGTGCTCGCACTGGGTGGCGGCGTTTACCAGGACCCGGTACGGCTTGGCGCCGTGCTGGCGACCGGCATCAGGCTGCGGCGACGGTTCTCGCGCATCGCCCTCGTGCTCGGAGTTCCGCTCATGATCACCCTGCTGCGAAGACAGGGCGCATCGTGGGGCGAAGCGACGCTGGTTGCCGTTTCGGTCGTCCCGCTCTTTTTGTCGACCGTCACCGCGCATCTGTTCGAGATGGTGCCACGCCTGCATCAGACGCTCACATCGCTACAGCTGATCCAGGGGGCGGCCAATGCCGGGCGGCTGCTGCTGACCGCTGTGCTGGTTCCGCTCTGGCCGATCGCGCCCCTAGCCAGCCTGGTCGCCGCGCTGCCGCAGTGGTGGGCCAACCTGCGTCTGCGGTCCATGGCGGATCAGCGGGCGCTCTGGCGCAGGTCGGCAGATGCGCAAGTCGCGTCGCGAATGACGTCGCAGCTTCGCAGAACGATGCCGGCGGCGATTTACTATGCGCTCTCGGGACAGCTGACAGTGTGGTTGATCTCGCTATTCGGCAAGGCGAACAGCGTCGCGGCCATCGGCGCGCTCGGGCGTCTGGCGATGGCGCTTGCGATCTTGAGCGCCGCATTTAATGCCGTCGCGGTGCCGCGCTTCGCGCGCATCGCGGCCGCAGAACCCGGGCTCGCACGGTCTCGTTATCTCCAGGCCCAGCTCGCCCTGATGGCCGCCTGTCTGGTGCCGATGCTGCTGCTTTTTTGCTTTCCGGCCGCGGCGCTCGCCCTGCTGGGCGCGAGCTACGGCGACCTGCAACACGAAGTCCTACTGATGGGTTTCAGCAGTTGTGCCGCCACGTTGTGCGGGGCAGCGTACACGCTCGGCGCGGCTCGCGGCATTGTCACGCCGGCCGCCATCACGATCCCGTATTCCATTGTCGGCCAGGCCTTGCTCGTGGCGTTGCTGCCGCTCAATACCGTCAGCGGCGTGATTTGGGTGGGGTTGCTGAGCGCGCTGAGCCAGTGGCTGTTGCACGTGCTCTACTTCGAGTGGCATTACCGGCAACCACCCCCAAAACCGATCTGCGGCGCCAACGCCGTAACATGATCGCCATGCGCGCCACCTAACATGTCGTGGCTGACATGAACGAAACAATAATGGTGACCGGCGGTGCCGGCTTCTTGGGCTCCCATCTTTGCGAGAAGCTCATCGAGCAGGGTCGCGACGTGCTGTGCGTGGACAATCTTTTCACGGGCAGCAAGGCGAATATCCGCCACCTGCTGACCTCGGATCATTTTGAGTTCATGCGCCACGATGTGACCTTTCCCCTATACATCGAGGTGAAGCAGATCTACAACCTCGCCTGTCCCGCCTCGCCGATTCACTATCAGCACGATCCCGTCCAGACCACCAAGACCAGTGTGCACGGCGCGATCAACATGCTCGGCCTTGCCAAACGCCTGCGGGCGAGAATTCTGCAGGCGTCGACCAGCGAAGTTTACGGGGATCCGTCGATGCATCCGCAGCGGGAGGAATATTGGGGGAACGTCAACCCGATCGGCATCCGCTCCTGCTATGACGAGGGCAAGCGTTGCGCGGAGACGCTGTTCTTCGATTATCACCGACAGCACCGGCTCGACATCAAGGTGCTGCGCATCTTCAATACCTATGGGCCACGCATGCACCCCGGCGATGGCCGCGTGGTGTCGAATTTCATCGTTCAGGCGCTGCGCGGCCAGGACATCACCATCTTCGGCGATGGCCGCCAGACCCGCAGCTTCTGTTACGTCGACGACCTGGTGCGCGCATTCATCCTGATGATGGAAAGTCCCGCGGGCACGACCGGACCGATCAATGTCGGCAACCCGGTCGAGTTCACGATGCTGCAGCTCGCGGATAAGGTGCTGACGAGAGTCGGGGGCCGGTCGCGGATCGTTTTCAAGCCGCTGCCCGGCGATGACCCTCGGCAGCGCCAGCCCGACATCACCAAGGCGCAGTCGCAGTTAGGTTGGACACCGACGATCAGTCTGGACGACGGCCTGGGGCCGACGATCGACTACTTCCGAAAGTTGCTGCAGTAGCAGCACGCGCCGGCGCCATCCATGGACGTGCTTGTCAAAAACCCGCTCCTCCTGCCGCAGACCAGCATGCGCAATCGGGTCGGTCGCGCGCTGTGGGCCGTCGTGTACGCATTGGTCTTCCGTCCGACCCCGCGCCCGCTGCACGCGTGGCGCAGCTGGATTCTGCGGTGTTTCGGCGCGCGGCTTGGTCCGCACTGTCACATCTATCCCGGGAGCCGGATCTGGGCGCCCTGGAACCTGCGCTGCGACGAGGGGGCATCGGTGGCGGACGATGCGGTCATCTACAACGCCGCCGAGGTTCATCTCGGTTATTACGCAATTGTGTCGCAGCAGGCCTATGTCTGCACGGCAACCCATGACATCAACGATCCCGCATTTCCCATGATCACCGCGCCGGTATCGCTCGGTCGATATGCTTGGGTATGCGCACGTGCCTGCGTGCTTCCCGGCGTGACGATTCATGACGGCGCGGTGCTCGGCCTTGGCGCGCTCGCCAGCCGCGATCTGGAGCCCTGGAAAGTGTATGCAGGCAACCCCGCCCGAGTGGTCGGCAGCCGGTCACGGAAGTAAACGAGGATTGTTGCCCATGCCGACGCCTTATTCTGTCGTCGTTCTCACACTAAACGAAGCCGCCAATATTGCGCAGTGCCTCGACTCGGCGGCCGATGCGGATGAAGTTTTCGTGGTGGACTCCGGCTCGACCGATGCAACGGTCGCCATCGCCGCAGCGCGCGGCGCCCGCGTGGCGACCAATCCCTTCAGCAGTTTCGGTCAGCAGCGCAATTGGGCCCATGACAGCCTGCCGCTCGCACACGACTGGGTGCTTCATCTGGACGCTGACGAGCGGCTGACACTCGCACTGCTGAAGGAAGCAACTGCCCGTGTCCTCGCGGATGACGGCAGCCTGGCGGGGTTCTATCTTGCGGAGCGCACTTTGCTGCAAGGAAGCTGGCTGCGCCACGCTGGGCAGTATCCCCGCTATCAGGCGCGCCTGGTCCATCGCCGGCGTATGCGCTTCGTGGATCATGGACACGGTCAGCGAGAATTCTCCGCCCTGCCGTTCGGTACACTTGCGGCTCCCTACGATCATCACGCCTTCAGTCACGGTGTGGAGGCATGGCTGCGCAAGCACGCCGGTTACGCAGCGCGCGAAGCACAACAGATCCTCGAAGCGCACGGCGCACCGCCTCGGCTCTCGACACTCTGGTCGTCCGACCGCATCGCGGCGCGCCGTGCCGCGAAGTACTGGGCGATGAAACTGCCGTTCCGGCCCTCGTTCCGATGGCTGCAAATCATGATCATGAACGGCGGACTCCTCGATGGCGCGCCCGGCCGGGAATATGCGCGGATGATGATGACGTTTCAGCAGATGATCGACCTGTGTCTGCACGAAGCGCGCGAAAATCACCTGGGCCGTAGCCATGCGCCAACCGCGGTGCGCGAGCTCGGCACATGGGCCAGCCGCAAGTGAGCAGCCCGGGGGTACTGGTTACGGGAGGTGCCGGGTACATCGGCAGCCACACCTGCAAGGCGCTTGCCGCCGCCGGCTATCGTCCGGTCACTTTTGACAATCTGAGCCTCGGGCACCGCTGGGCGGTGCGCTGGGGTCCCCTCGTTGAGGCGGATCTGCTCGATGCCACCGCCATCGCCGCGGCGCTGCGCGAACACGCGGTCGGCGCGGTTGTCCATTTCGCGGCCAGCGCCTATGTGGGCGAGAGCGTGCGGGACCCGGCGGCCTACTACCGCAACAATCTGCAGACTACGCTCAACCTCCTCGACGCCATGCGCGACGCCGCGGTCGACACACTGATTTTTTCCTCCAGCTGTTCGGTTTACGGCGATCCGGTTCGGTTGCCCATCGATGAATCGCACCCCACTGTGCCACTCAGCCCCTACGGGCAGACCAAGCTCGATTGTGAAAACGCGCTGCGCTGGTACGGCCCCGCGTACGGACTGCGCTGGATGGGCCTGCGATACTTCAATGCCGCGGGCGCCGATCCGGACGGTGAGATCGGTGAGGACCATGACCCCGAGACGCGGCTGGTGCCGAGAGCCGTCCTGGCGGCGATGGGGAAAGGTCCGCCACTGAACATCTTCGGCAATGACTACGACACGCCGGATGGAACCGCCGTACGCGACTATGTCCACGTCGCGGATCTCGCGCAGGCGCACGTCCTGGCGCTGCGGGCGGTCGAAGCCGGAACCCCCAGCCGGGTCATCAATCTTGGAACCGGGACCGGATTCAGTGTCCGCGAAGTGATGAATACGGTAGCCGCGATGGCGGGCTCGCCGGTACCCCATCTGTATGCGCCGCGTCGCGCAGGAGACCCATCTCGGGTGATTGCCGACGCCGCGCACGCACGCGCGATTCTGCATTGGTCGCCGCGTCACAGCTCGATTGACGCGATCGTCCGCACGACCTGGCAATGGCACCAAAGATCGCATTCCTGACGGCCTGCCTCGAACCCGGCAGAGACGGTGTCGGCGATTACGCTCGGGATCTGGCCTCAGCGTGCGAGTTTCTCGGATGCGATTGCGCCCTGCTGGCACTCAACGATCGCTACGTCGAACACGCCAGTGAGGAACGGCAGTCCGGCGCCGGGGGCGAACTCGACGTCCTGAGACTGCCGGCAACCTATTCCTGGGAAGCACGCGGCCGACGCGCCAGTGCCTGGCTGAAACAACTGGCACCCGATGTCGTCAGTCTTCAGTTCGTCCCTTATGGTTTTCATCCCAAGGGTATCGTCCTGGGCCTGGAGCGACCTTTGCGGCAGCTCATCGCGGAGCGCCGGCTTCATCTGATGTTGCACGAAATCTGGATAGGCGCCAGCAGACGGGCCCCGTTACGCAGCAAGCTGATCGGGCTGCTGCAGCGCCAGGTGCTGATTGGTCTGATCGGGCAGCTGCGACCAGCCGTCATCCACACGACGAATTCCGCGTACGCCGCGCTGCTCAATGCAAACGGCGTCAATGCCGGTTTACTCCCGCTGTGCGGCAACATCCCGGTCGCGCCGACCATCGATGCGGATTGGCTGGCACGTGAGTTCGTCGCGCTCGGCCTGCGAAGCGACATGGCGCGCTCCCGTGACGCGGTGTGGCGTTTCGGGTTCTTCGGATCGCTCTATCCGGTCTGGAAGTCCGAACCATTGTTCACGATCATTGCATCGGCAGCGCAGCGTGTCGGACGCGCGGTCATTATCACATCCGTGGGGCGTCTCGGCCCCGGAGAGGATTGCTGGCAGGATCTGCGCCGCCGCTACGCGCACCAGTTTTCCTTTGCCGCCCTCGGCGAGCGTCCCGCCTGGGAGGTGTCGGCCTTCCTGCAGGGGATGGATTTCGGTCTGGCAACGACGCCCTGGCAGCTCATCGGCAAGAGTGGCACGACGGCGGCGATGATCGACCACGGGTTGCCGGTGGTCGTCGCACGGGACGACGAGGACTACGGCATCGAGTGCCCGCTTCCGGCCGCGTCACTGCTCCACAAGGTGGACGGGAATCTTTCGGCGTGGATGCTGGGCGTGCGGCCGGCGCCACCCCGGGCACGGCTTTCGGAGGTCGCGCGGCGTTTCATCGCGGACCTCGCCATGGGCAGATCGGCCGACACGGATGCCGCGGTCATCATTCCGTAGCGTTAGGTGGGCATAGTCGATTGTCCGACAGGACGCCGAACATCGTATGCCATCTGAGCGACGCGCTTTCCTCCAACTGGCTACCGCGGTAGCGGGTTCTTCCCTCCTCGAAGCCTGTGGCATGGGGGCTGGACCCGCCGCCGCCCCGGCCGATCCGCCGGCGGCCTCGACGCCACCGCCCGCACCGGCGGCGCCGGTGTCGACACTGAGCCCGACCATGGCTGCGCTCCAGGCGTTCCTCCAAGCCAATGCGTCACCCACCTTCGATCTGCCTGCCGCGGCGACGGCGGTTCCGACCATCTCCTGGGTTGGCGTCGTCAGCGAGGGCCAAACCGCTCCTACCACGCTGCCGAACGGGATAGTCATGGCCACCTCCAGTGCCATGCTCGGTGGTCCCGTGAGGAACGAGTACACGGCGTCTTTGCCGGGAAGTCCCACGGTCAACGGCTATCCCTGTCTGGCCATCAACCGGCCCTACACCTGCAAGGGAATTGCGCGCAGCACCTCCTCGCCCACCGTGCTGCGATTCAAGACTGACGCGCCGGTCGTTGAGGTCTGCGGCGTTGCCGCCGACGGAACTCCCTTCGGCGCAATCCAGAGCCTCATCGTCGACGGACAGCTCGTCCCTTCCAAGGCCCTGTCGTGCTCCAGCGGTGTGGGCGGGGGTTGGGCCGCGGGTACCGTGGCGATCAATTTCGGAACCCGTGCGGTGCGTGATATCTGGCTGCAGACGGGTCTCAATGTCGCGTATATCAAGGTCGGCGCAGCCGATACTGTGTTATCCGTGGGCGACCAGCCCGACCCGCAACTGACCGTCGTCGGCGATTCGTACCTCCAGACCGAGTCGCATACCTTCAGTGGCGGTGCCATCGCCCTGGAAATCGGGGCGCGTCTGGGCATCCGCAAGGTCGCAATCGACTCCATTGGCGGCACCGGCTATGAGAACTCCGGCGGCGATCTGGGAAATCTCGGCGATCGGCTCCCGGGGCATTCGGCCGACAATTCGACCGTCTATCTGGTCATGGCCGGTCTCAATGACTACGGCGACGTCACGGGCACCCCGAGCGAGGTTGTCTGGGGAACCGGCGCGGCGTATGAAAGCGCCGTTCTCAACTATCTGCAAGGTCTGCGCACAGCGCAGCCCAATGCTCTCATAGTCGTAACGGCGCCTTTTTGCCCCATACCCCCCATGTCTGATTCGACGTACGTTGCCAACCCGGCGACCAACACCAGCGGCCTGGGAGACTTTCTCTACAAGGCGCAGGTGCAGAAGAGCTCGCTTCAGCAGATCGCCGGACCGTGGGTATACATCGACGTACTGATGGGCACGGGCTGGCTGAACTCCTCCGGTGCCAGCGGAGATGTGACTAACCTCCAATGGTTCACCGGTGGCACGCCGGGACCGGGCACCACCGCAACCAACAAGCCTGGCAATACTCTGGGTGGTGGTGGCGGTGGATATGGCGGCATCCTGAGTATTCCCATCATTGATGGCGGCCGGTATTTGCAGGCACCCGATGTGCTCGTGAGCGGCGGCTCCGGCGCCGGCGTGTTGGCCGCCGCCGCAGTGGATTCGAACGGCGCCGTCACCGCGATAACGCCTTTCTCGGAAGGCAGCGGCTACACCAGCGGCCCGGGTCTGCCTGCATTCTCGCTAGATCCGACGTTTCAGGTTGTTCCTGCCACGTTGAGTACGCCAACACTCATTGTCGGCGTCAACCCCAACGGCGAGTACCCGCTGCCGTCGTTTGCGCCACCGGGCGCCACTGACTTGAACAACATCTACATGATGCTGAGGACGGACCTCACGCATCCATCGCCGGTCGGCGTCTCCTATCTGTCTTCGCGGCTGGCACAGAACATCTACGAGGGCGTGATGGCGCTGTAAGCCCGGCGATCAGTAGCCCCAGACCACGAGCCGGTTGAGGCTGCCGACTCCGTTCACATCCTTCCACATCTGCACCTGGTAATCGCGTTGCTGGTCGTGACGAACCCAGAACGCATTGAACTCAATCATTTCGCGGCTACCATACATGCCCATGGAAGCGAGCCGGACGAGGCTGAAGCCGGCGGAGCGCAGGAAGTCGACGACCTCAGTGAGGCGCGGTTGCAGCCGATATGCCGGCACGAGTACTACCTCCAGCTCGATGCAGCGGACGTGATTCAGCATCTCCCCAAATCCTTTCAGCACTCTGAGCTCGAATCCCTGCACATCGATCTTCACAAACTCCGGCGGCGCAAGCTCCGAGGGCCAGACCTTGTCGAGGCGACACAGCGTCATCGGGATGCGCTTGACCACCTCCCATGGCTCGGCACCGAATTGGCCGAGCATCGCCATGTCAGGCTCGAGCAGCGATGAACGGCCGGGCTCGCGCGTGATCTTGAGCTCCGCCTGCTCGTCGTCGACATCGCCAAGCGCGAACGGGATGACCGATGTTCCGGGATAGCGGGTTTTAAGTCGCGCTGCTTCACCTGGGTCAGCCTCGACGAACACCGGGCGGATGAGCCCCGCACCATAAGCCCAGCCCCACCGGGTGGGCAGGCCACCCCGGGCGCCGATATCCAGATAGGTAGCGGGCGTGGCGAGGCGCCCTAAGTTGCGCGTCCTTGCCCGGACTATGGCCCCGCCGACCGCCAGCGCCTTTCTAACCTGAGCGATTAGCTGCATTCGTCTGTCCCTTGAACTCCCGCAATGTCCAGCACCACGTCCGCCGCTGCATGTGCGTATCGCTCCCACGGGAACTGCAACGCGCGCGCGCGAGCGTTGCGGCCCATCTGTGCGCGCAGTTCCGGATCACGGTAAAGCTGTTCGAGGCGCATCGCGATGGATTCGGCATCGCGGATGGGAACGAAGAAGCCGTCGGTGCCGTCCCGCACGATGTCACCCGGACCATGAGTCGTCGTGATGACCGGCACCCCGCACGCCATCGCTTCCAGTATGACAAGGGGCATGCCCTCAATCAGACTCGGAAATACAAAGACATCGGCTTCGTGAAAAATCGCTGGCAGTTCACGCTGCAGAACATTTGGCGTATGCCGATAGAGCGTGCCGAAGCGCCGGTAGACCTCATGTCCCGAAACGTAGCTACCGACAATGTGCAGCTCGGTGTCGGCGCGGCGAAACAGCTCGTAGCCCTGAAGCAGATAGCTCATACCCTTGCGCTGACCGATCTGTCCGACAAACAGCACGCGGAAGACCCCGTCTTGGCGCGGCATGGGGCGTGGGACGAAGCGAGTCGCATCCACCCCGTATGGCGTGATGGCGATCTTTGCAGCCTCGTACCCCATGGCAATGAATGAATCGCGCACGAAACTCGATCCCACCAAGATACGATCGGCAAGTGCGCACTCGATATCCAGACGCTCCGAGTATTCGCGCGGCAGCTGATCAAGACGCGGCAGCGCGGCGGCGAATTCAGGCGCCAATGTCGCCTCCTCCTCATACATTCTGGCCTGATAGCCGTTGTGAGCGATGGGATAGCTGAGCACGGTGCGGCCGCCACGGCGTCGCATGGCCTCGAACGCGAAGCGTCCCGTTCCATAGCTCGCCACCACCACGTCGGCCGCCGCTGTCAGCCGCCCGGCTTCGCGGGCCACTGCGCCTTCGGCGGCGACGATCAGAGCGTGACTCAGCGCATGCCGGCGTACCAGCGACAGCGCAGGGATGCGATTGACGCTTGCGGCCAGAAAATCCTGCGCGACTCCGGCCTCGACGACTCTGGCCAGAGGCAAGCCGGCGGGCGGCAGGCGCCGCCCGAGCGAACGCCCATAGATGGCGCCAAGCCCCGGGATGTACTCGAGCGTGCGCTCCCACCAACGCTGCTTGTTCGCGTACGGACGCACATAGCGCCTGAGGACGCCGCGCCGCTCGAGTTCCACGGCGAGCCGGCTGATCTCCGGCGCGCTGAGATTGGCCACCAGCACCGATGGATGAGTCATCGTCATGTTCAGGGGTCGATCGGCCGTTCGAGGATCTGCATCCGGTCTGTGCCGTCAATGCGCCAGCGGTGCACGCCGCCGTGAACGCTCTCATCGTTGTGCCAGAGATAGAGGTGTCCATTCACGCTGACGAGCTGCGGACTGAAGGCGTTGCCGGCCTGCCTGGCCGCTGCCGCGGATTTGTTCTGCCCGGCATACACCGGCGCGCCGAACTGGCCCACGAACTGTCCATCATCCAGGAAATGCAGCCACTGGTCGGCCTGGCCGCCATTCCACGCTTCGCCATGGTAGCCATAGATGATCTGCTGCCCGGCCGTCATGACCGAACTGCCGGCATATTGCACGGCGTGGCCGGTCTCGAAGCTGCCGTCCGGTGACACAATCGACCCGGCGGAGTTCACATGCCAGGTGCCCGCCGGACTCGCGCGCCACAGCCAGGAACTCGCACCGATACGGATGCCGCCCAAATGGTAGCCCGCCGCTGTGGCGGGGTTGAAGAAGACGATGACGCCGGTGGCGGTGTCCGGGAAGCGGGCCTCGTTGACGCCCCCCACTACCGGAACATCGTGATAGTAAGGATCATCAGGCGACACCGCGGGGATGCCCGCAAGCGGCTCGGGCGGCTTCCAGCGCGGATTGCCATCGCCATCGAAGCCATCCGGGCGTCGGATATAGACCTCAAACGCCGTGCCATGCTGCACGTACGACCGGAGCGACCCGTCCGGATAGATCTGTTGCCCCACCTCGAGATGCGTGCCCGTCGGACGCAATCCAGTCGGACTCAGCTCCAGGAGATCGGCATCCTTGCGGTCCTGGCGCCCGAGAACGCCGTAGCTGCGGCCGTTATCGAGTGTAACGACGGCGCGCAATCCGTCGAGATCGCCGACGTAGTAGCGCGGCAGCCCCGTGGCCCAGTTGCGCACCAGCCGCCAGGACCGTTGCAGAGGCAGCGCGTAATCGACCGAGAACTCCAGAAAGCGATTGAAGATCCGCGTCGGATTCGCGGTATCGACAGCCGCGTGGTAGGACATGGGCATGTACATGATCTGCTCGAGGTAGCGGCGTTGCGCAGAGAGGTGCAGATTGCGCGCATTGCCGGGATCCCCTACCCAGAAGGAACCGTCACTCTGGAAGGCGATGTAACTCGGCCCGGCGGACAACCAGAGTTTGTCGTCCGTCACGTCGGGGCCTCCCTTTTCATATCCGCCGCTGCGACCGTACATCCACAACGCCGCGCCGCGATCGCTGAAGGCGTCCAGTTGCTCGGATCCCGCGTCGGCGACGATGAGCGTGCCGTCGTACATCGAGGCTCCGATCGCAATCGGAGCCTCGAACACCGCCGCCAGGCGCGTGACGAGCTGCCACGCGCCGCCGCGTAACTGGAATCGCACGACGGCCGGCGCTCCATCCATTCTGCACAGGACCCACAGCGTGTCGTCCGGCGCAGCCGCGAGGCCGGTCGGGTGCTCCACCGGAATACGGCCGAGCAACTCGCCGGTGCGCTTGTCCAGCACGTGGATCTCGTTGCGCTGGGCGTGAGCAATGAACAGGGCATTGCCACGCTGCTGCACGGCCAGTCCGCTCGGCGCGGCGTGAAATCCGCCGCCCACATCGACGTCTTCAGCGTCGTAGTCGATCACGCTGTCCCAGCGACTTTCGAAGTGAAGCCCCTGCATGACCGCACGTCCGTGCGGAAAGACATATTGCGCCCCGTCGGCGACCCGCAGTGCGATCACGAATGTCGCCGGATCCCGCATCGAGGAGCCCTTGGGTGCCGCGAGGCCGACATTTGCGAAATACGCCAGCGTGCCATCCGTCGCGACGAACCGGAACACGCGGCGGTAATCATCATGGGCCAGCACCGAGGGCCGCTGCGGATCCGAGGTCGAGAAACGATGGATGGCGGGCTGCTGCTCGTCATAGCCGACGACATAGAACGCGTTCCCCCGCGAGTCAATGGCCATGTCGTTGATCGGCTCGAGCGCCCGATGCACATGCGCGCCGGTCATCTCGGCAGAGGTGTTGGCAATCACACCCTCCCAGACATAGCTCACATTGCTGGCAAGCAGACGGACGCCGTACTTGTGCCCCACCGGGACCTTGGCGCCGGAATCATCCCGGCCGTCCCAGCTGATGGCGAGCGGCCCTGCGCCGTGAGACTGACCGCTCCACAGCGTCCGTACCAGTCGCCCGTCCGTATCGAACACGGCCGCGCTGGTGGTCGCAGCCGCCTGCAGCGTGAATGTCGTCGTTCCCGCCGACGCGGCCACGGTTGCACTCCAGAGCAATGCCACCGCCGCGCCTCGCCATCCGCTCACGTCACGAATCCTTCGCGACGCGTGAAGTACTTCATGGTCGGATCAAGTTGCGCGACAGGCTTGGCCGGAACTCCGGCCAGAAGCTGGTGTGTGCCCTCGTATCGGTCGTTCAACAGCGCATTGGCGCCCACGACACAATAGTCCGGAACGACAGTGCCACCCAGCACCGTGCAGCGGGTGCCGATAAATACGTATCGGCCGATAAGCACTGCCGCGGCATCCTGGCGACACTCCCGCAGGTCGATGCTGTGGGTGAGGACCTGGGTGCGGTAGCCTGCGAGAGTGCTGTACTCGCCAATGGACACCCGCTCGGTGCAGTCGATGATGTGCCGGTGGGTGATGGCCGCGTGCGCTCCGATCAGCAGCTCCGGCCTTCGTCCCTGGATGTGAGTGAAATGCGGCGGGCGATTCAGCGGATAGGCGCTCACCCAGTTCAGACGGCCGATGCTCGCGGAATCTCCGAGCTGCACCAGTTCCAGCCCCTTGCAGACGGTCAGATGGCCGATGCGCGCGTCGCGCCCCATGATGAGCTGGCGTGGAAAAACCCACGCGAGCCCGATGTGACTCGTCCGATCGAGCTGATAGCCGTACAGGTGCTGCAACAACCAGCGCTTCAATCGCCAGGGTGCGGCGACCACGAACAACCGCAGCAGTAGCTTCACGCCGCGGCGCCGAGATCGTGATAAAGATTGACAATGCTCTCGATCATCGTCCGCTGCTCGTAGCGCCGGACGTTGTGCCGCCCGGCTTCGATCAGTGCCCTTCGTACGCCGCAATCCGTGGCCAGTTTCAAAATGGCCTGTCCCTGCGCTAGGGCATCGTCGGCCCCGCACAGCAACGCTGCCCCGCCGCACACTTCGGGCAGCGGCTCGCGATCACTGCAGATAACCGGACAGCCGCAGGCCTGTGCTTCGATGATCGGCCAGCCGAATCCCTCGAAGCGCGAGGGAAACAGCAGTGCCAGCGCGCGCCCGTACAGGGCATCGAGAAGCTCGTTGGACGGCTTGATCACCTCTACGATACGGTCTTCTATGCCGAGCTGCGCCGCCAGATGGCGCAGCTCGGCGTCGAGCGGCTGACCTGCGAATACGATTTTCCCGTTCCATGAATGAGCCACGCTCGCGATCGCTTTCAGTATCGTGGTGCGATTCTTGCGACGCAGATTGGAACCGACATGCAGGACGTACCCCCCGTCCGCGCCCAGCCCCGCTATCCCGGCCAAGTGGCGCGCGGCGGTCACGCTGTCGATGGCGCCGTAGCGATAGTTAAGAGAGTTGGGCGTCAGAACGAGCTGTCCGGCGTAGCCTTTCAACAGTCTGCGTGCATCCCGCAGCGTGGCGCCCGAGACACAGGCAAGCGCATGCGCCCGCCCCAACCCGCTCAGAATGCGCTTCTGGAGTTGGCGGCCGGCGAGGCTTGCGGGACAGTCCGTTTCATCCCCGAGAGCGCCGCGCACGGCCAGCAGATCGTGGCAGGTTACGACATAGGGCACCGCTGAACGCGACGGCACGTAGACAGAGTTCGAGTGATCGCAGATGTGGACGATGTCCGCCGCGCGTGCCGCCTGCGAAAGCCCCGGGCGGCTCAACAGATATTTGTCGACATAGCCGATCCACTTCCAGGCTCCCCTGGCGGGTCGCCCGGCGACATTGAGAATCTTCCGCGGCGCGGCGAACAGGACGTCGTGACCCGCCTGCGCTAGCCCGCTGCGCAGCAGATCGGCATAGCGCAGCATGCTTTCCTGGCCGTCAGGCGCATAGTTGCCGATCAACAGGATCTTCACGATTTTCGAGGCCCTCGGGTCCATCGCGCAGCATCCGCGATCAATGTTTCTGCTTGAAGACAACGGCCGTGGCTCGCTTGACCGGATGGGAGCGCCCCGGCAGTATGTTTAGTTTTGGCGACAGCTATGCTCCAGAATGGGCTGCCGGCGCGGGAAAAGGGCCGCCGCCAGATCGTCGCGCTGGCAACCGCCTTCTACCTGCTGCTGATTTTCGAAGGTGCGCTGCGCAAGTGGCTCTTGCCGACTCACGGTGAGATTCTGTTCTTCGTTCGCGACCCTATCGCCATCGCAATCATCGCGCTCGCGGTCAGATATTCTTTCCTGCCGCGCCGCCAGCCGCTGTTCATCGCCGGTGCCGTCTTCGCCGCTGTGGGCGTGCTGGTGATCCTGGCTCAGGCTCTGGGAGTCGCGGCCACGATTCCCCAATGGCCGATTCTGGCGGCGTATGGCTGGCGCAATTACTTCCTCTACATTCCGCTGCCGTTCATCCTCGGGCAGACGCTCCAGCCCCAGGACATCCGCCGCCTGGTGAAACTGACTCTGCTGCTGACCGTACCGGTCGCCGTCCTGGTGTTTCTGCAGTTTCGGTCATCGCCCTTCGCACCGATCAACGTTGGTTTCGCCGCCGATGTGTCGCAGCAGTTTCGCGGCCTGAGCGTCGACGCCGAGCACACTCGGCCGATGGGACTCTTCACGTCCGATGTTGGACAGAAGGAATTCACGGTCAGCGCCTTGGCAACAGTACTCGCCCTGTGGATCCTGCCTGCGGCGCGTCGCTATGTGAGGTCCTGGCAGCTCGCGATCGCCACCTGCGCGGTACTCACCTGCCTGGCGGTCGGCGAGAGCCGCGGTGCCATCGTACACAGCGGCATCCTCGTCCTGGCGGCGCTGAGCTGCGTCGTAGTGCTGCGGCGCTCCGGTATTTCCTCGCGGACCATTCTCCTGCCGGTGGCTTTGGCCGCGATTGCAGTTGTCCTGTATCCAATCATCTTCACGGAAGGCTACAACGTATTCGTCGACCGCTGGAATCGTGCCGCCATCGCAGAATCCGGCGCGACCCAGTTCGGCATCTTCGGCCGCGCGCTATACGGGTTCGTGGACTTCTTCAGTCTGATGGGCTCGACTCCAGTCGCCGGTTATGGGCTCGGGCTGGCCGGCAACGCGAGTCTCACCCTGGGTGTAACGATTCCAGGATTCCACGGCTGGGCTGAGACCGACTGGGCGCGTCACATCGTCGATCTGGGTCCGGTCGTGGGAGTCGCATTCATTCTCTATCGCATCGTTCTGGTGGCATGGCTGGGCAGGGTGTGCCTGATCGGTGCGCGCGCCAACGCCGATCCGCTGCCGCTCCTGTGGTTCGCGTTCGTCGGCATCGAGCTCCTCTATGGCCAGTTGACGGGACACGGCACCGTGAACGGTTACGGCTGGCTGTTTGCGGGTCTATGCCTGGCAGCCGCGGCGGATCACAAGGCACCGGAGGTCCTAACGGACATCTCGACGAATGCCTCCGGCACGGTGCCTTTTCCGAATCTGCTGCGGTAAAGGGGATCAGCGACCGAGCGTTTCGTAGATCTGCAGGTAATCTGCGAACGGGCGCAAATACTCCTTGAGGGAATCCTTGGCGCGCGTGGCGCGTTCGCGGTATTCAGCATCCGGCATGGACGCAGCAAGCTCCAGAAGCCCCTGCAGTTCCTGCTCATCACCGGGTGTGCATAGCAATGCGCTGTCGCCGGCTGATTCGGGCAAGCCGCCGTCGCGGGTGACGATGGCCGGCACCGCGACATTGCGTGCCTCGATCGGCGTGAGACCCATGTCCTCCCTGGTATTGGCGGGTGCGACCAGCCATCGACAATGTGCGATGACGCGGTGTTTCTCCTGCTCCGACAGGAATCCAAGGTACTCCACACCCACAGGCACCCGATCGCGCAAGTGATGCTCCAGCCACGGCCGCAGCGCCCCGTCCCCGACGATATAGAGCGGCCACCGGTTCTTGTCGATGCGCGCCCCTTCATACGCCCTCACCAGGTTCTCAAGGCCCTTGTTCGCAATCAGCCTCGCAACGAAGCAGTAGCCCTTGCGCTGATCGAACGCGACCGTCGCGTCGGGCAGGTGCGACACGGCAGGCATGCGCCGGCTGCCGGTCAGCACCTGACCCGGCTCCCACGTCTTCCAGACGAAATTGGAGTTATAGACTCGCTGATCGGCCAAGCGGTTGCTCAGGTACCAAAGATGATTCCTTACGCCGGACCTGCCGCGGAACCAGTTGTGCACCGTCAGCACCACGGGCTTGCGCAGCAGCTTGGCGGACAACACCACGTCGGGCGAACAGTTGTTGCCGTGGATGACGTCGGCCCACCACAGATTCTTCAGCAGATCCGTGCCGGCGGGTTGAATGAAGCGGCAGTCGAGCCGTAAAGTCCCGCAGCGCCCGCGCAGGTTTTCCGATGGGTGTTGCCCGCCTGCAAGCTTGAAGCAGACTCTGATGTCATGGGTGGTGTTGCGGCCCAGCCAATCGGCCAGTGCCATCACGAAGGCCTCGATGCCGCCATGCACACCGAAACTCGGCGCTACCAGCAGCACTTTCATCAGTAAGCGGAAGCGGTCGCCTCGCGCGTCCCGTTGAGCACAGTGCCGACGACCGGAAGGTTGCGCAGCAGGTCGATCGTCTTGGCGACATCCGCGCGCTGAGTACTTCCTTCGCCGACCACCAGGAGCGCCGCCTGCACGTGACGTGAGAAGGCCAGGGCATCATCCGCCTGCAACACCGGTGGCAGATCAAATACCAGCACGCGATCTTTGTAGCGCAGCCGCATCTCGCGGATGCACTCCTGGGTGCGCTGGCTCGCCAGCAGCTCGGATGAATCCTCGCAGCGTTCGCGGGCCGGCAGCACGACCAGCCGCTCATAACCCATGATGCGCACCATGGCGTCCTTGAGCGGCTGACCTCGCCGTAGGCAGTCCTCGACGCCGGTTTTGCATTCGATCCCAAACTTCTGGTGGATGCTCGGCTTGCGCAGATCGAGATCGACGAGCAACGCGGTTCGGTCCAGGTTCGCCGCAATCGCGATGGCGAGATTGATCGCAGTCAGGGTCTTGCCGGTACCGGACGCCGCGCCGATCACCGCCAGCGAGTTGGCGCCCAGTTCATCGAGCCGCCGCAGCACCTGGGTGCGCAACATCTTATAGGCACCGCCGTGCGGGCCGGTCGCGCCGGGAGGGAGAATTCGCTCGCGCTCCAGTACCGCCGGATCGACCGGCACGATTCGCGTCAGCATCGCCAGGGTATCGGTACCCTCGTATGCGCCGTCGCCCGCCGCGCGAGTCGGAGCCCGCGCGGTATCCAGCTTGAACACTATGGGATCCATGATCGAGCTGGATTCATATCAGCTTTGAATGCCAAGCCGGCGCAGTGCGATGGCCCAGAGCACATCGAGAGGGCGGTAAAAGAGGTGTATGGCCAGTACGACGCACGCGATCCCCGCGAAAGTGCCGAACAAGGCATAGCGGCGGCGGCGGCGTTGCAGCGAGAGATCAACGCTGTTCAGCATGTGCGGAATGACCGCCAGCGGCGGCACCGACACGAGCTGCTGCAGATCCTGCCGCCCGCGCACGCTGCCATCAAGCGACTCCAGCAGCGCGGTCAAGCCCGTGGCCGCGCCGAGCGCGGCCACGAGTCCCAGGATGACGATCAGAGGTCGGTTGGGACTCGTCGGTTCTTCCGGCGCGATCGGTGGCTCGATCAGCGTGAAGCGCTCGCCTTTGCGCTCGGTCTCGAGATTGTCGGCGACGTCCGCCTCCGTCACTTTCCGACGACTATCGGCATACTGGCTCTGCGCCGAGGAAAGGTCGCGAAGCATTTCGTCGTAGTCGCGCTCGACGGCCGGTGTCCGCGCGAGGCGGCGCTGATAATCGTCGTACCTGCCCTGCAGTATCCCCCGTTTATCCTCGAGCGCCTTGCGCTCGTTCTGTGCCTCCTCGCGCTGCGCGCGCAGCTGGATGTACGCGGGGTTGTCTGCGCCCGAGCCCGGATCGAAAATCGACGGGTCCGCGGGCGCCGAAGATGCCGGAGCCGAGCCGTCCTGGACCTTTTGCTTCAGAGAATCAACGAGCCGCTGGGCCCGGATCACATCCGGATGTTCCGCAGCGTAGCGCTGCTTCGCATCCTCGAGCTGCGTCTGCGCATCCTCGAGCTGCCGCCGATAATCGTTCAGGATCCTCTGCGGTTGCTCCCCCTGGGTGCTTGCTTCGAGAGAGGCAATTTCGCGTTTGAGTCGCACTACGTCTGGATGATTCGGAGAATACAGTGCTGAATCGCGCGCGTACTGACTGCGCAGCGACTTCAGCAGGTCCTGCGGAGACTGCACGCGCTGCCCGGTTGAGTCATAGATCTGGGCGGTCGGATTGATCTGGACGAGCTGCGAGTCCAGATAGATCATCTGCTGTTCGAGCGACTGCAACTGCGTATCGGTCTCGAGTATTTCGGCCTGCGTCTGGTTCAGCTGTGTCAGATTGAGCTGCGTCAGCTCGGGCAGATCGTTGGCATTCTTCGCCTTGAACAGGGCGATCTTGCGCTGCATGTCGTCGATGTCCTGGCTCAGGTGCGAACTCTGGCCTTGCAGAAAGCTCACGGCGTCCTGCGCGCTCTTCTGCCGCGTCTCGATGTTCTGCTGCAGATACAGCGATACCAGCTCGTTGGCGACCTGCGCCGAAAGCTCGGGTGACCGGTTGCCGTAGGTGAGCGAGAAGGCGATCGTTGCTTTCGTCGGATGCCCGTCGCGCGGATCGATCACATCTGCGCTGATCATCTGCAGGTTCGTTGCGCGCCGCATGGCCGCGACGACTTCCTCCCGCGGCTTGCTCCTGCGCATATCGGCGTACAGATTGTAGCGCTGGATGATTCCCATCAGATTCTCGGTCGTCATGACGCGTTGCGCAATGACCTGGATGCGCTGGGATGCGTAAGTCGAGACCGTCGAACGGACGAGGTCGCTTGGCAGCTCCTGCTGTTCTATGAGGATGGTTCCCGTGGCGCTGTAGGTGGGCGGCCAAAAGGCCGCGGCCGAGCAGGCCGCGGCGGCGCCGGCGACAAATGTAAGCAGCGCAGGCACGGCACGTCGCCGGACGACGGCCCGCAGCTGCGAGAAGTTCACTGGTTGCTCTGGTGTTGCCACGAGGTCCTGGGCTGCCGCTTTGAGGTGTCGCCACGCGATCGTCGGTGCATCGCGCTGCGGCGCAGATTATTTTAAAGGCCGATCCAATCCGATCCGGCGTGGCCTCGCCCGGCGCATTCCGAGGACATAGTCTAGCCACCCCAGATGACATTTGTATGGCGGTCGCACACCGTCTGCGCGACGTTTGAAGCGATCGGGTCAATAGCCGTCGGCTGGATTGAGTTCGCCCACGACTGCGCCGCGGTGCGTGAAACAGAACCGGGCGAGTTCGCGCACGGCGACGCGGTATTCCTGATCCACCCAGGAGAATTCGAGCCATAATTCGCGTTGCGCGAGCACGGTCGTCACGTTGCGGCTCGCCATGAAGATCCGCAGCGCTGCGTTGCGGTCAGTCTCGAGCTCCCGCACGATTCCCTGCAGTGTCCTCAACTGGGCCATCCTGCGGCGGGACGGGGTCAACATTTTGGACCTCGCGCACCCTCAGGATGCACTGGTGCGCAGCGTTTCGAACTCGCCTGTGGCCTGGTCGAGTTCTGCAACGACCTCGCAGTATCGAAGCCATGCGTCACGGAACTCGCGCGCCACCTTCGGATCGATTCCATCGAGCCGGCGCCGCGCGGAATCGTGATCGGACTGAATGTGGCGCTGTCTGGTGTCCAACTTGTCCAGACGATTCCAAAATTCTGGATCGAGCCGTTCGACGTGCGGCTGTGCGGTCGCGCTCATTCACTTCTCCCTCCCGATCCCCTTGCTGCGAGGACGGGAAAGGAACGATAACGGAGGAGTGCTACAAAATAGTTGCAGCCGACGCTGCGCAAATCGCTGCTGATTATGCGCGCGGGCAAATCTGATTCGTGCTGAAGAGTGCTGGATCGCTGCTGCAGCCGCTTCCTCCGCCATGCTTTCGCACCGCCACGTATGCTCTTGATTCTCCTGTATAATGCTCGGCGCGCGCGATACGCGGACCTGGAGACTCCCGAAAATGATTCTTGTCACCGGCGGGGCCGGATTTATTGGCTCCAACCTTGCGGCGGCGCTTGCCGAACAGGGTATGCCGGTTGCGATCTGTGACCGGCTGCGATCCGGGGACAAGTGGCGCAACATCAGCAAGCTCGAGCTGCGGGACCTGGTCGCCCCTGAGCAGCTTGCGGTATGGCTCACCCAACATGGCGCGGCACTCGCTGCCATCGTGCATATGGGTGCGATTTCTTCCACCACCGAGACGGACGCCGACCTCATCGTTGAGACCAATTTCCGGCTGTCGCAGATGTTGTGGCGCTGGTGCGCGCTGAACGGCAAGCGCTTCATCTACGCCTCCTCGGCCGCCACCTACGGGGCTGCCGAAGCCGGCTTCGAGGACGATGTGAGCACGACCGCGCTGGCACAGTTGCGTCCGCTCAATGCCTACGGCTGGAGCAAACTGCTGTTTGATCGCTGGGCGGTGCGCGAAGTGGCGCTCGGTAACGGCCACCCCACACAGTGGGCGGGGTTGAAGTTCTTCAACGTCTACGGCCCGAACGAATATCACAAGGGCGGGATGCAGAGCGTCGTGGCACAGAAGTTCGCGGCCGCCGCCGCCGGGGAACCCATAACACTGTTCCGCTCCCATCGCGAAGGCGTGAGTGACGGCGGTCAGCGGCGCGACTTCATATACGTGACGGATT
>Ga0210391_10000058_pt1 | contig 128492 bp, 104 predicted proteins | sample IncBWC12OmetaG_FD_160573 | JGI IMG/M metagenome (GOLD analysis project Ga0210391, IMG submission 160573) | Forest soil microbial communities from Barre Woods Harvard Forest LTER site, Petersham, Massachusetts, United States - Inc-BW-C-12-O ...
GAGCGCTCGGTGGCGATGATCAAGCCCGGTGGCATTCTGGTCTCGGTGGTCGGCGCCCCACCCGCGGGGCCTTGCGCAGCCGCACAGATTCGCTGCGCCATCACCGGTCCTGTGACGGGAGAATATTTAGCTGCCCTGAGCGATCTTGCCGAGCATGGAAAGTTCCGTATCAACATCGATCAGCGCCTGCCGCTCATCGAAGCCCAGAATTCCTGGGAACTTAATCGCGCCGGCCACACGGGAGGCAAGATCATTCTCCAAGTGAGTCAGTGATGTTGCACAGTGCATCGCAATTCGGCACAGCTCAAGTCAAGCACTAAGATCAAGTGGAACCATTGGCCAGCGCGTCAACTCCAACTGCAAACCGCAATGGATAACGTGCATGGAACGGCCCACGGGAGGCGCGAGCGAGGTGAATTTACTCAACTGGTCCCAGTGGCAGACTGCGGTGCTGGCACTGTTGCGAGCGGATCTCAGCGGCGTGCTGCGTTCCATCCAGATTGACGAAGTCGATTGGGATCAGTGGCGCAGCCTCTACACCGAAGGCCGCTCGCCCCGCTCCGCCATCGATCGCGCGCTGGCGCGCGACTTTTAGGGACAGGCCATCGGTCGGCTAGGTTTTGCCGTATACGGGGACGATTGCGCCGCGCGTTACCGCGTTCTGCGGCGACGCCAGGAACAGTACCGTCGCCGCGACCTCAGCGACGCTGGGCCATGCCTTGAAATCCGCCTGGGGCATGGAGCGGCGATTCGCCGGCGTGTCCATGATGGAGGGTGCGATGGCGTTCACCAGAATTCCATCCTTGGCCACCTCTTCGGCAAGCGCAATGGTCAGTGCCACGACACCGGCTTTGGCGACCGTGTAGGCCGTGAGGCTGGCACCGAGCCGCGGCTCCAGCGCCTGCCGAGCCGCCGTATTGACGATGCGACCACCGTGGCCCGTGCGCCTGATGGCCGCGACGGCACAGCGATTGCACAGATAGGTGGCGATGAGATTGCTGTCGAGCTGGCTGCCCAGAAGTTTCGCGTCACTTTCGGCAATGGGGGCGAAGGCGAAGCCGCCCGCCAGATGAATCGAAGCCCAAAGCATGTCCATGCCGGCGTAGAAAGCCGTGACCGCCGCCTCGTTGGCCAGATCCGCGAGCGCCACCAGCGATACCCGAGCCTGGTCACGATGTGGAAAACGCTGCGCTTCCTCTTCGCTTCGATATGGCACGTGGCAGGTGGCGCCCGCCGCCAGCAGTGCTCCGACGACCGCCACGCCCAGTGCACCCGTACCACCGGTAATGACTACCTGCCGACCCTGTAAATCCATGTGTTCTCCTGCCAAGCCTTTGCCGGAAGCTGCCGCTGAGGTACAACGGTAACCTGGAAGCCACACCTTGAGGAACCCATGAGTACCCTACAGCAGATTGCGCTTCAGACCATCGACCAGAAGCCGGCGAGTCTGGGTGACTATGCGGGCAAGGTGGCGCTGGTGGTCAACACGGCCTCCAAATGCGGACTCACGCCGCAGTACGCGGGGCTGGAGGCCCTGTATACCCGCTTTCGTGACCGCGGCTTCGTGGTGCTGGGCTTTCCGAGCAATGACTTTGCCGGCCAGGAACCGGGCAGCAACGAGGACATCGCCAGTTTCTGTTCGACCCAGTACGCCGTGGATTTCCCGCTGTTTTCCAAGATAAACGTGGTGGGTGCGCAGAAGCATCCGCTGTACGCAGCACTGATCGGCAGCCAACCCAAGGCCACCGACAGCGAGACCTTCCGGGAGAAGCTCAAGGGCTACAAAATCACGCCGAATGCGGAACCGGAAGTGCTGTGGAATTTCGAGAAATTTCTCATCGCGCGCAACGGCGAAGCGGTGGCGCGGTTTTCACCGGACATGGCACCGGATGATGCCCGAGTAGTCGCCGCCATCGAGCGCGAATTGAATCGCCGCTGACCCATCTGCCAAGCGGCGCCGCCATGAACTCGACACTGGCGTACATTTATCATATAACATACTGTTAATAATGATAAAATTCGCTCGCAAGGCCAGGGCCATGATGCTGGCTGCCGTGCTGCTGGGGTTCACCGCAGGCGCCGCGCAGGCCGCCCAGGTGCTGGGCGCGTGGACCTACGCCTTCGCCGAATACGGTGACATCAAATATCCGGAAAACTTTGCGCACTACGACTTTGTGAATCCCAACGCGCCCAAGGGCGGCACGCTGCGGCTGAGCAATCCTGACCGACGTACGAGCTTCGACAAGTACAACCCCTTCACGCTCCCCGAAAACGCTCCCGCCGGCGTCGAGATGTTCATGTTCGAGACGCTCGCCGATGCCAGTCCCGATGAGCCTGCGACGATGTACGGCCTGCTGGCCAGCCAGATGCTCATCGCGCCGGACTATTCCTCGGTTAGCTTTCGCATCAATCCACTCGCGCATTTCAACAACGGCGATCCGGTGACCGCCGCGGACGTCAAATACTCCTTTGACATGGCGGTCGGTCTCACGACGACTCCGGACTACTCACAGAATTTCGGCGGGATCCGCGCTGCCGTCATCGTTGATCCACATACGGTACGTTTTGACCTGAAGACACCCAGTCGCGACCAGATCTATCAGCTGGGCACGGTGCTGTACATCTTTTCACGCAAGTGGGGCCAGGGTCCGGACGGCAAGACCAAACCCTTCGACCAGATCGTCAACGACGTGCCGATTACCACCGGTCCCTACCTCATCGCCAGGGGCACCGGACAGCTGCTGGACTTGGTGCGCGACCCGCATTACTGGGCAGGCAATATCGGCGTGCGCAAGGGATTCTATAACTTCGATCACCTGCTGTATCACTACTACAGCGATCCAGCGGCGGAATTCGAAGGCTTCAAGGCCGGTGACTTCGAACTGAAGGAGGAATTGTCGGCAAAACGCTATGTGCGGCAGTACGTCGGCAAGAAATTTCGCGATGGCGAGATCATCAAGCGGCGTCTACTGACCCAGATGGGGTTCTTCTACGAAGGCTTTCTGTTGAATTCGCGACGCCCTGAATTCTCAGACTGGCGCGTGCGCAGCGCTTTGAACTATGCGCTGGATTGGAACTGGAACAGCATTCAAGGCTATGGCCTCGGGGAGCGTTTCGACGGGCTGTTCCAGCGCACGCCGTTCGCCGCCACCGGAGTGCCCAGCCCCGGGGAACTGGCCCTGCTGGCGCCGTACCGCAAGGACCTGCTGCCGCAGGTGTTCGATGCGCCGGAACCGAACCCCGTTACCGATACGCCTGCGCAGCTGCGCGCCGATCTGCTTCACGCACGCAAACTGCTGGCTGCTGCGGGATGGACCATTCATCCGGATGGCCTGCTGCGCAATGCCAAGGGCGAGGCCTTCCAGATGGAGATCCTCGAAGACAATACGCAGTTCGAAAACGCCTTTGGTCGCTGGGCGGAGAGCCTGAAGAACCTCGGAATCACCACCCGCATCAGGCTGGTGGATTTCGCAGTCTACGAGAAGCGTCTGGATGACTTCGACTTCGACTGCACCTTGATGAATTTCGGCGATATGAAAATGCCAGCCCTCAGTGTGCTGAAGGATGCCTTCGGCAGCGCTGCGGCCCGAACTCGCGGATCGAGTAACTACATGGGAATTGCAATTCCGGCCGTGGATCACCTGATTGACGTCATGAACCAGGCTGCCTCGCTCGAGGACCTCGTGAATGGCTCCCGGGCCCTGGACCGGATTTTCATCGCCGAACATTTTGCGGTGCCATTCCTCTACCGGCCCTATCGCATGGTGGCCTACTGGGACAGATTCGGCATTCCCGCAGTCATGCCCAAGTACTTCAGCATCGACTACTTCCAGATGCAGGATGGCCTGGGTGGCATGCCATGGCCGATTGCGACATGGTGGACGAAGAAATGAGCGGCTACATAATCAAGCGCATCCTGCTGATGATTCCCACCATCCTGGGAGTGCTCACGATCACCTTCATCATCGCCCAGTTCGTGCCGGGCGGTCCGGTGGAACAGGTCATCGCCGAGATGCGGCACCGCAATGCCAGCGGCGCCATCAGCAGTCACGAAATCGACCCCAAGCAGCTCGAGCAGATCAAACGGCAATTCGGCTTCGATAAGCCGCCGCTGACCCGCTACTTGCTGATGCTGCGCGATTACAGTCGCTTTCACCTCGGCCGCAGTTTCAGCTACGGCAATGACGTCTGGGACGTCATCAAGAGCAAGCTGCCCGTTTCAGTCAGCCTCGGGCTATGGTCGACCCTGCTCGGGTATCTGATTTCCATTCCACTCGGGATCGCCAAGGCCGTGCGCGAGGGGTCCAGATTCGACACCATCACGACCATGCTGGTGCTGGTGGGCTTTGCAATACCCGGTTTCGTGCTCGGGGTGCTGCTGATCATTCTTTTCGTCAGCGGCAGCTTCCTGGACTGGTTCCCGTTACGGGGCCTGGTGTCCGACAACTGGAGCGAGCTCACCCTGACGGGCAAGATCACCGATTATTTCTGGCACCTCACGCTGCCCCTGGTCTGCCTGACCATCGGCAATTTCGCCACACTGACGCTGCTTACCAAGAACACCTTCATCGAGGAGATTCGCAAGCAATACGTGCTGGTCGCCCGCGCCAAGGGCCTGTCGCAGAACAGCATCTTGTACAAACATGTGCTGCGCAATGCGCTGCTGCCCCTGATCACCGGACTGCCGGGGGCCGTGGTGGCCGCCTTTTTCACCGGCGCGTTGCTGGTGGAGACCTTGTTTTCGCTCGATGGCCTGGGGTTCCTCTCGTACAACTCCATCATTCACCGTGACTATCCGGTGGTGCTGGGAAGCATCTATCTGTTCACGCTGATCGGGCTGTTCATCAAGCTCATGTCCGACCTGCTGTACGTCCTGGTCGACCCACGTGTGCAGTTCGGCAAGGCCGCCAAGTGAGTACCGCGCGCTCTCCCTGGCGGCGTGCCTGGGAACGATTCAAGCGCCACCGCGTCGGTTATTTTTCACTGTGGGCTTTTTCAGGTCTGCTGGCGATCGCATTGATTTCACCCCTGATCGCCAATGAAAAACCGCTGTTGGTTCACTACGATGGCAGCACCTACCTGACCATGTTCAAGGATTACCCGGAAACCCAATTCGGCGGGGACTTCCTGACACCCGTCGACTGGTACGACCCGTTCATCCGCGCCCAGTTCGCCAAGCCTGGCAACTGGGCCCTGTACACACTGATCCGCTATTCGCCCAATAGCGTGAACTACAACGACTACGAGTCACATCCCGCGGCGCCCTCGCGCGCACACTGGCTGGGTACCGACCCTAACGGGCGGGATGTCGTGGCCCGCCTGCTGTTCGGTTTTGCCGTCAGCGTGATGTTCGGTATCGCCCTGACCGCCGTGGGCACGCTGATCGGTATCGCCGCCGGCGCCATACAGGGCTATTTCGGCGGCTGGGTGGACCTTGCAGGGCAGCGTCTCATCGATATCTGGAATGCCGTGCCCATCCTCTACATCCTGATCATCCTGGCGGCGATGTTCGAGCCTTCGATCGTGCTGTTGCTGTTTCTGTTTGCGATCTTCGGCTGGACCACGCTGTCGGACTATGTTCGTGCCGAGTTCCTGCGCAATCGCTCGCTGGAGTTCGTCAAGGCGGCCCGTGCCATGGGCCTGTCGCATTGGCGGATCATTCGCCGCCACATCCTGCCCAACTCCATGACGCCGGTGATCACCTTCATGCCCTTCAGAATGAGCGAGGGCATTCTGGGGCTGACGGCGCTGGATTTTCTGGGCCTTGGCGTGCCCTCTTCGGTTCCCTCGCTTGGCGAACTGTTGCGCTTCAGCAAGGAGAACCTGGACGCCTGGTGGATCGGCATCCCGACATTCGCAGTCCTGGTGGTGACGCTGCTGCTGTTGACCTTCATCGGCGACGCCCTGCGCGACGCCTTCGACACACGCAAAGGCTGACATGTCCGACTCAATGCCCGCCCCGTTGCTCGAGATTAGGAATCTGTGCGTGGATTTTGGTCCCAAGCGCGTCATCGACGATATCAGCCTGCAAGTGGGCGTCGGCGAAAAGGTCGGTCTGGTGGGCGAATCAGGCTCGGGCAAGTCGGTGACGGCGCTGGCCATCCTGCGGCTGCTGGATGCGGCCACCTTTGGTGGCGAAATCCGCTTGGGCGATGACTCGCTGCTGCTGAAGAGCGAGAGTTGGATGCGCGGGATCCGGGGCCGGGAGATTGCGATGATCTTCCAGGAGCCCATGACCGCGCTTGACCCGCTTTACAGCATCGGCAGTCAGATCGGCGAGGTGCTGGAAGTTCACGAGGGACTGCGCGCCAATGCGGCGCGGGCACGCAGTATCGAGCTGCTGCGGCGTACCGGCATCCCGGAGCCGGAACGCCGTGTCGACTCCTTTCCGCACCAACTCTCCGGCGGACAACGTCAGCGGGCCATGATCGCCATGGCGCTGGCCTGCCGGCCGAAGCTGCTGATCGCCGATGAACCCACCACCGCCCTTGATGTCACCATTCAGGCGCAGATCCTGGCCTTGCTGGATGACCTGCAGCGCGAGTTTGGGATGGCGATCCTCTTCATCACCCACGATCTGGCGCTGGTGAGGCGTTTCACCCATCGCGTGGGCGTGATGGAGAAGGGCAAGCTGGTGGAGAGCGGCCCGACCGAAACCGTCTTCACCCAGCCGCAGCACCCTTACACCGTGCGGCTCCTGAACAGTCGTGCCGAGCGCCAGGTCGAGCCCTTGCAGGCCGATTCGCGCACGGTACTGGCCGCCCGCGATCTGTCGGTCACCTTCACCCGCTCCGAGGGGTGGTTCAAACACAGCCGATTCATCGCGGTAAATGCTGTGAACCTGGAACTGCGTTCCGGCGAGACCGTGGGCATCGTGGGCGAATCCGGCTCCGGCAAGACCACCCTGGGGATGGCGCTGCTGGGCCTTCAGTCCGTTTCCGCGGGCCACGTGGAGGTGGATGGACAGTCGCTGGCCGGCGCCGATCGTGACACGCTGCGCGGCGTCCGGCGCCGGGTACAGGTGGTCTTCCAGGATCCCTTCGCCTCGCTCAACCCACGTCTGACGGTGGGCGAGATCATCCAGGAGGGGCTGGCCTGGCACATGCCGGAACTCACCTCGGCCGAGCGCCGCAGCCGGGTGCTCGCCATCCTGGCCGAGGTGGGACTGGAGACCACGGCCCGCTACGAGGGAATTCTGGAGCGCTACCCGCATCAGTTTTCCGGCGGTGAGCGCCAGCGCATCGCCATTGCGCGCGCGGTGGTGATCGAGCCTGAGATCCTGGTGCTCGACGAGCCGACCTCGGCCCTGGATGTCTCGGTACAGAAGCAGGTGCTGAGGCTGTTGGCGGGCCTGCAGCAGCGCCACGGCATGAGCTATCTGTTCATCAGCCATGACCTGGCGGTCATTCGCGCGATGGCGCATCGCATTCTGGTCATGAAGGACGGCGTGGTGGTCGAACAGGGGGAGACCGAGACCCTGATCCGGCAGCCGCAGATGCCCTACACCAAGACGCTGCTGCAGGCCGTGGCGTATGCTGGGGAACTCGACGCGGCCTGAGGAGCGATTCATGCAGCAGCGAACACTTGGCAATAGTGGCCTGAAGGTTTCGGCCCTGGGGCTGGGGTGCATGGGCCTGAGCTTCGGCCTCGGCCCGGCGGTTGAAAAACAGCAGGGCATCGCCCTGATCCGCGCGGCGGTGGAACGCGGCGTGACATTCTTTGATACGGCCGAGGTATACGGCCCATTCACCAACGAGGAACTGGTGGGCGAGGCGCTGGCGCCCTACCGTGGCCAGGTGGTCATCGCCACCAAGTTCGGCTTCAAGATGCAGCCGATCACCTCCGGCAATGCAGGACTGGACAGCCGGCCTGAGCATATCCGCGATGTGGCCGAGGCGTCCTTGAAGCGCCTGAAGGTTGAGGCACTGGATCTGTTCTACCAGCACCGCGTCGATCCGGACGTGCCCATCGAGGAAGTCGCCGGCGCCGTGAAGGATCTGATCAGGGCCGGCAAGGTGAAGCACTTCGGTTTGTCCGAGGCGGGCGTGCAGACCATCCGGCGCGCGCATGCGGTGCAGCCGGTCGCGGCGCTGCAGAGTGAGTATTCCTTGTGGTGGCGCGAACCGGAGCAGGATGTACTGCCCGTGCTCGAAGAGCTGGGGATCGGCTTTGTGCCCTTCAGCCCGCTGGGCAAGGGCTTCCTCACCGGCGCCATCAACGACAGCACCAAATTCGACAGCACCGATTTTCGCAATGTGGTGCCGCGATTCTCCGCAGAGGCGCGCCGTGCCAACCAGTCCGTGGTCGATCTGCTCGCCACCATCGCGGCTGCCAAGCGTGCCACCCCGGCGCAGGTGGCCCTCGGCTGGCTGCTGGCCCAGAGGCCATGGATCGTGCCCATCCCCGGCACCACCAAGCTGCAGCGCCTGGAGGAAAACCTCGGTGCGGCTGAACTCACGCTCAGCCCGGCAGAGATGGCCGACATCACTCGGACCTTTGCGGCCCTCACGGTCGAGGGCGCGCGCTATCCGGAGCACCTGCAGAAGATGGTGGGACGCTGACTCCTCACCGCTGCCGGCGCGGATGCAGGAAGTCCGGCTGCCAATCCTCCTGCGCGCGCGCGATGACGTAGGCGTGGATCTGAGCGACCTGTTCGGCTGTCAGCAGATCCTGGAAAGAGGCCATGCCCTGCGCCTTGTATTTTCCACCCAGCACGATGTCATTGAACTGCGCGTGCAGTTCAGGCGTGAGGTGCCGTAGATCCTTGAGGTCAGTACCCACGGCGTTCTGCCCGTGGCAGATCGCGCAGTTGGTGCTGAAGAGTCCGGCTCCGGCCTCCACGGCGGCCGGGGCCTGGGTCTCGGTGGGTGGTTCGGGAATGGACGCGGCCAGCGGGGCCGGTGGCAGGGTCACGCCCCGGGCATCCAGCGCGAACACCAGTAAACGCGCCGGAGCGACCGAGAAGGTTTTGCCGCCCTCGTCCAGTCCGTGCACGATGGCGCTGTTCCAGCCGGCATTGACCGCGATGTACTGGCGCCCCTTGACGCTGTAGGTGATCGGCCCGGCAACCGGTACCGATCCCACGGGCATGTCCCATAGCTTCTTGCCGTTGTCCGCCCGATAGATCGTCAGCGTCCGGTTGATCGTGCCCTCCACCAGCAGGTTGCCGGCCGTGGTCATGGTCCCACCGTTGCCGGGATGCGGCTGCGCAATGCGGAAGGCTTCTTTCTGATGCACCGGGTCCCAGGCCAGCGTGTAGCCCTTGTCGCGCTCTTCGGCTTGCTTGTTCAGCTTCTTGCGCAGATCCGGTTCGTTGGTATATCCAGCGCCCAGCGTGGTGCGGCCCAGCTGGAATTTGAATTGCCCGGGAGGCAGCTCGGACATGACCACCCACTGCTCCATGGCCGGGATATAGACCAGTCCCGTGAGCGGACTGTAGGACATGGGATTCCAGTTGTGGCCGCCGCCCGAACTGGGCGTCATCAGATGCGGCATGACCGTGATACGCGCCTCGGCGTCCAGGACCGGCTTGCCGGTCTTCATGTCGATGCGATGCGACCAGGTACTGGGCACGTAACCTCGCGCCGAGAGCAGCTTGCCGGTGGCACGGTCCAGGACGTAGAAGAATCCATCCTTCGGTGCGTGCATGATGACCTGGCGTTTCCTGCCGTGCAGCGTCAGGTCGGCCAGCATCAGGGGCGCGGTGCAGTCATAGTCCCATTCCTCCCCCGGAACTTCCTGGTAGTGCCAGGCGTACTTGCCGGTGCGCGCATCCACCGCGACGATGGAACAGAGGAACAGATTGTCGCCGCCGCCGGGACTGCGGAAATCCTGCGGATGCGGCGACCCGTTGCCGGTGCCGAAGTACACCAGGTGCAGTTTGGGATCGTAGACGATGGTGTCCCAGTCGTTACCGCCGCCACCGACCTTCCACCAGTCCCCATCCCAGGTCTTGGCGGCCATCGGCATGACCGAGTCCGACGCGGCGCCTTCGGGCATCTTGGCCGGATCGCCCGGAACGATGTAGAACTTCCAGCGCTGCTTGCCGGTCTGCGCGTCATAGGCGGAGATATACCCGCGTGCGCCAAAATCACCGCCGCCATTGCCGATGACGACCTGGCCGTCGGCGATGCGCGGGGCACCGGTGATCGACAGCGGCTGGCCGGGCTCAAGGGTCTGTGTGCTCCACAGCGGCTGGCCGGTCTTGGCATCCAGTGCGATCAGCCGGCCATCGAGCGCGGCGATATAGATCTTGCCCTGCCAGGCGGCCAGGCCGCGGCTGACCGGTCCGCAGCAGGCCAGGCGGCCCCATTCCAGAGGGATCTTCGGGTCGTAGCTCCACAGCACCTTGCCATTGGTGGCGTCATACGCGGTGGTGATGTCCCAGGCGGAAACGTTGTACAGCACCCCGTCGACTTCCAGCGGCGTGGCATCCACACCGCGGTAGGTATTCAGTTCGGCAAACCACTGCAGGCCCAGCCGACTGACGTTGCTGTCATTGATCTGCTTGAGCGGACTGAAGCGCTGTTCGGTCCAGTCCCGGCCGTGGGACATCCACTGTCCGGGGTCCTTGTTGGCCGCGGCCAGTCGCGCCTGGTCCACTGCGGCGGGATGCGCCAGCAGCCCCGACTCATCAGCGGCGCCCGGGTCCACGCCCTGGGCCTGAAGTGCCGTAACGGCACCGGCCGTGATTGCCATACACAGCTGCCGCAGCGCCGATCTCATTCTCATTGTCAGCCTCCGACCGTCCCGCCCGCTGCGAATACTGCCACAGGTCGATCTGCTATTCTGGCCTGATGGATCGCCGCCACTTCATCCGCGAGGCGTTGCCGGCCGCGACACTGGGCCTGTCCACGCTGCGCTGGGCAAGCGCTGCCGAACCTACCGCGCTCGCAGTGGTGCCACTGGGCACCGGTCTTTGGGCGGTGACGGGGGGCGGTGGCAATGTCACGGTGTTCCAGTGTGCCGAGGGCGTGCTCCTGGTGGACGGTGGTTCCCCGGAGCGCTCGGCGGAGGTTCTGCAGCTGGTGAAGGCGCGCACCGGCGCGACCCGCATCCATACGCTGTTCAATACGCACTGGCACTGGGACCAGACCGGCTCCAATCGCACCCTGGGGTCCGCGGGCACGCGCATCATCGCTCATGAAAACACCCGTCTGTGGCTGGGCACGCAGATCGACTGCAAGTGGCAGAACAAGGTCTACCCGGCGCTGCCGCGCGAGGCGCGCCCCAATCAGACCTTCTACACCACCGGCACCCTGTCCTTTGGCGGTGAGCACATCGACTATGGCTACCTGCCGCAGGCCCACACCGACGGTGACATCTATGTCTTCTTTCGCAATGCGAATGTGCTGGTTGCCGGTGATGTCGTCTCGGTCGGCGCCTATCCCATCATCGATTACTCAACCAATGGCTGGCTCGGCGGCCTGCTGGAGGGCAGCAAGACCCTGATCGGCCTGGCCGATGCGAATACCCGGATTGTGCCGGGCCAGGGCCCGGTCCAGAGCCGTGCCGATGTCGAGGCGGAGCGCGACATGCTGGCGACCCTGAAGCTACGGTTGTCGCAGCTTCTGGCGCAGGGCATGAGTGTTCAGGACATGGTGGCCGCCGCGCCCACCCGGGCTTTTGATGCGCACTGGGGAGATCCGACCCTCTTCATCTCCAATGCATGGCCGGGCCTGGTACAGCGCGCCCGTGAACTCGGGGTCAATATTGTCTGACCGGCACGTTGCTGGCGGTGGGCTGGGCCGCATCGGCCATCAGCTGCCGCAGCAACGCTGCGGTCTCAGGATGGGCCTCGGCGCTGGCGCGTCCTGAAGCACTGGCGCTGCCCAGGGCCACATCCGCCGCCGTGCGGCCGCGCGCATCCTTGGCCAGCAGGTTCGCGTGCCGCTCGGCGAGTGTGCGCACCAGATCGTTCCAGCCCCAGCTCGCGGCACCATGAAGCGCGGTCTCGCCCGCATGATCGGTCTCATTGATGTTGGCGCCGCCCTGCAGCAGCGCCTGCACCACCAGGATCGCCTGCGCCTGGGTCTTGTAGCGGCCGCGGGTGTCCAGTGCCGAGGAGCCGATGCCGGCGGCCGCCAACAGCGGACTGATGCCGGTGGCCGTGGGGATCTCGACATTGGCCCCATGGGCCAGGAGCAGCTGTATGGCTGGCATATCGCCACCCTTGGCCGCCCGCAGCAGCGGGGTCGCGCCCACGGTCAGCAGCGAGTCCGCGCCGCGGTCATCGCGCAACGAGCGGTAGGGCGGAAATAACTTCAACTGCAGGTTTGGATTTGCGCCCGCCTCGAGCAGCAGTTTGATCAGCTGCAGGCTCGTGGTCTGATCCAGCGACGGTCGGTCGGCGCGGCCGCCCACCGGCAGCATGTCCAGGTCCACGGCCTCGTAGAGCGCGCAGCGGCCCCAGGTATCCCAGCGATCCACATCCACGCCGCGTTTGATCAGAAAGGCCGCGAGATCGAAATGAAAATTGAGCACCGCCTCCAAGAGCGGGCTCACCCCGTCAGGATCAGTCAGATTTGCATCGGCGCCCGCCTTGACCAGCAGCTGCGCGCATTCCAGACAACCGGCGCGCGCGGCGTACAGCAAGGGTGTGAAGCCCCCTGCAGGCCGTGCCTGCATGCGTGGCTCCGCGGTCACCTGTCGCGCCCAGTTATTGACCAGCGAGCGCCCATCAACTGCAGCCCCATGCTTGAGCAGCAGTCGCACCATGGCCGGCTGCTGCTGCGCAGCGGCCCACATCAGCGCCGTCTGGTCGCGCCAGGTCTCGTGGGCGTTGACGTTGGCCCCATGACTGATCAGCAGCTGCGCCGCCTCGACATTGCTGGTGCGCGCCAGAATCATCAGGCTGGTCTGGCCATCCGCATTCGGCGATTCGACATCGGCGCCGGCGGCGAGCAGCCTGCGCAGCAGCTTCACATCGCCGCGTATCGCGGCCTCTGACATGGGCGTGGCACCGTAGTCGTTGCGCGCATTGGGGTTGGCGCCCGCGGCCAGCAGCTTTGCCACCAGATCCTCATCAGCGTGGTACACGGCCCAATGCAAGGCGCTGGTGCCATCGGCGGTGCGCTGGTTGACGTCCGGGCGCGTCTGCGCGGCCAGCAGCGCCCGCAGGGAGGTGGCATCGCTGGCGCGCGCCGCCAGCACCAGCGGAGCATCATTCTCCACAGGCTCCACCACCGCCGGCGCAGCGGCATGCGCCAGCGTGCCGGCCAGTGCCAATGCCAGGCCCGCCAGCAGCCGAAGAGGTTTAGATTTCTGCGATGGCACCGGTACTGTCGCCTACTTTGTCAATGGGAACGCCCGCGCGCTGCAGAACCGTCAGCAGCACATTGGCCAGCGGCGTGCGCTTGTCAAAATTCAGGTGCTGGCCGCCCTTGATACGGCCACAGCCCTTGCCCAGCAGCGCGGTGGGCAGCGGGTATTGATTGTGGGCGTTGCTGTTACTCATGTTGCTGCCATAGAGCAGGATGGAGTGGTCGAGCATGCTGCCGTCCCCATCCGGCATGCTGGCAAGCTTGCCGACAAACCGTGCGAACACCTGGCTGTGATAGCGCTGGATTTTCGACAGCCGCGCCTTCTTCGCCTCATCGTTGCCATGATGAGACAGCGCATGGAAGGCATCCGGTACGCCGATGTTGTTGTAGGTCTGATCGCTGACCTCGGCGGCGATCATGAAGCTCTGAATCCGCGTGAGATTGCCCTGATAGGCCAGCGCCATGAGGTCAAACATCAGATTCAGGTGTTCATCGAAGTTCTCGGAAGTCGCGCCGGGCACCTCCGGCAGATGCAGTTTGGCGATATCCCCCTGCTCCGCATTGCGCGTGCGCCGTTCGATTTCGTGCACGCTTTCCAGGTAGTCGCTCAGGGCCGCACGATCCTGCGGGCCCAGGGTGCGGCTGAGCGAATCGGTCTCCGCCGCAATCATGTCCAGGATGCTGGTGGTCTGCTTGTTCAAGAAGCGTCGCTCCTCGGGGGAATCCCCGGAGCCGAACAGGCGCAGGAACAGCTGACGCGGATTGCTTTCGATCGGCAACGGGGTCGAGGGCGTGGAGAAGGAGAGCGTGCCGGAGTAGCTGCAGCCATAGCCGCGCTCACAGGCGCTGCCCACGCCATGTCCCTGGGCGGTTGCGACTTCCAGCGAGGGGTATGGGGTGTCCTGCCCGATGTGCTGGGCGGCGATCTGGTCAACCGTGGCGGCCATGTTGGGGCTCAGCGACTCCTGCGGGTGTACGCAGGACAGCCAGGTCGCGGGCACCAGCGCATGCACGGCGCGGCTCTCGGCCGGCTTGTTGCCGATGTTGCTCAGCACCGTGAGGTGGTCGTGATACGGCATCAGCGGGTCGAGGATCATCCCGGGCGTGAAGTCCCGACCGGTGGTCGGGGGGGTCCAGCGCTCCATCACCGCGCCATGCGGAAAGTAGATGAAGCCCAGTCGGATCTTGGGCGCCGCGGCGGTATCGGCCAGGGCCATGGCCGCCGGAATCATGGCATCCAGCAACGGCAGCGCCAGGGCAACGCCCGCTCCGCGCAGGACCGTGCGCCGCGACAGATGCTTGCGGGTGATGAAGTTCATGGGCTGCTCCTTGGGGGCGGGCTGCTCAGCGAGGCCTGCTTCAGATCGAATTTCACCGGCGGCAGTTCGCGCATTTCAAAGGCGTCGCTTTCCACGATGCCCGCAACGATGTCCTCGAAGCGATATTGGTCGGCGCCGGCACGGCGCACGATGGCCCGCACGGTGGGCATGTCCTGGTAGGTCACACCCCTGCCGAGCGCGAAGGTCATGAGCTTCTCGGTGAGCGTCTGGACGAACTGGTCGGGCCTGGCGAGCAAGGCCTTGCGCAGCTGCGCCGGGCCATTCACATGGGTGCCATCAACCAGCTGGCCGCTGGAGTCGATGGCACTGCCGGCATCTCGATCCTGGTCGCGCCAGCCGCCGATGACGTCGAAATTCTCCAGCGCAAAGCCCAGCGGGTCGAGGATTCCATGGCAGGCATTGCAGGAAGGGTTCTGGCGGTGATGCTCCAGGCGCACCCGCACGGTCTGGGCTTCCTTGCCCGGTTCGGTTTCCTTCAGCGCACCCACGCCCGGGGGTGGGGAAGTAGGTGGCGTGCCGGTGATGTTGTCCAGTATCCATGCGCCGCGCAGCACCGGTGCCGTGCGATTGCCGTAGGAGGTCGCCATCAGCACCGCACCCTTGCCCAACAGGCCCCAGCGATTCGGATCGGCCAGATGCACCTGGCGGAACTGGTCGCCGCGAATGTCCGGGATGCCGTACTGCCGGGCCAGGGTCTCGTTCACGAATGTGGTATCCGAATTCAGCAGCTCAAGCACGCTGCGGTCCGAGCGCAGCACGCTGTTGAGGAACAGCCGCATCTCTTCCCGGAAGGCCGAACGCAGATCCGGGGTGAAGTCCGGGTACAGCACCGGATCGGGTTCGAGGGTGTCGATCTTGGGGATTTCCAGCCACTGGAAGGCGAAGTTGGTGATGAGCGAGGCGGAGCGCGGATCACTCAGCATGCGGCGAATCTGCGCATCCAGCACCTTGGGCTCATGCAAAGTGCCCGCCGTCGCCAGCTGCAGAAGCGGTTGATCAGGGCCCTCGCTCCACAGGAAGAACGACAGTCTGGAGGCCAGTTCCAGGTCGTTGAGACGATAAATCGTGCCTGGAGGGCTTGCGGGTGGCGCCGGCTCGGCGCGGAACAGGAACTTGGTGCTGGATAAAACAGAGGTCAGGCCACTTTCTATGCCGCTGTCGAAATCCCCGGCCTCCCGACCCATGGCATAGAAGCGCATCAGCGGCTCAAGGTCCGCATCCGTGACCGGGCGCCGGAAGGCCTCGGTGGCCAGGTTTGCCAGAATGCGTCGCGCGCAGGGCTCCTCCTGCTCCTGCGATGCCGGATGGCAGATGAAAATCCGCCGCCGGCTTTCGGTATCGCCGATACCGGTGACGTTGAAGGGGCCGGACACGTCAAAGCCTGGAATGGTCGGATAGCGTTCCATTTCCGGAAGCTCTGCGATGGGCTCCAGAGGTGAGTCGGACTCGGCGAAGGAGCGCTCCACGAAGGCCACGCCCACCTGGTGCGGACCGGCCTTGATGCGCACCCGGATATGGTTGAAGCGTGCCTGCAGCTCATCGGCCGCCTCGGCCTGGCGCACATCGACGGCCTGCAGGTCCTTGGGTCCGCCCACCGTACCTTGGAACACCCGCACATCATCGATGGTCAGAATGACCGTGTGCGGAGCGTCGATCTTGGTCACATAGCCCGCACCACCGAAATAGAAGTCGCGGATATTGAAATCATATTCGCCATCGGCCGGAAAGTAGTGCGTCACCACCATGCCGCCGCGCGTGCCCAGCGGCAGACCGGCCTGGTGCTCGAACTGCAGACCCGAACCGGCGCGATAGGCGCGGCTGCTGGGCTTGCCCGTGGCGCGGCCAATGGCCTGGCGGCTGATATTGCGGGCCGCCGTGATGAACTCATCGAGGAAGGTCGGCGAGGTCCGCAGTACCGCGGCGACGTTGTCGAAGCCGTCGCTGGACACATCCGTGGGCAACGCGGTGCCCGCGTCGATGTCCAGACCCAGGATGCGCCTGATCTCGCGCCCGTATTCGGTGCGGTTCAGACGGTGCAGGGCCACATTGCCCGGATCGGCGAGCGCCGCATGATCCAGCGAGCTCTCCATGAAATGCACGAAGCTGTCGATGGCGCGCTGATCCGGCTGCGGCTGTCCCGGTGGCGGCATGAGCCGGCCCCGCAGCTTGCCCACGACCTTCTCCCAGGTCTCGGCATTGGCCGCGATGTCATCCTTGGGGATGGTGTCGAAGGCGATGCCGCCGGCCCAGTCCTCGCTGTTATGGCACTTGGAGCAGTGCCCCAGCAAGGCGAAGTCATCCCCATGGGCGCCGGTCACCGTGGCCGCGCCCGATTCCCCGAACGCCGTGCCGGCAGTGCTGCCCAGCGCCAGCAGCGCACTGCACAGAACCAGGGGGGAAAGCCGCATCGAACTGTCTCGCGATCTGGATCCCATTCGGCAGAATATCATCCGGCCGCCCCACTTTGGGCGGCATGCCCGGTAGGCCCGGAACTGCATGATCCAGCGGCATATATCTCTTGCCGGGGGGTCAGGAAAAGGGTCTGGATGCACTCTTGTGGGTGCCCGCCCGTCGCGTAAGATTTTGACCCCTAAAGGGAGAACCACGGGTGACGACAATTGGGGTTACCGGCGCCACCGGCAAGCTCGGCCGCGCCACGCTTCAGTACCTTCTGGCCCGTGGCCTGGCAGCGGAGAGCATCCGGCCGATCGTGCGCGACCTGGCCAAGGCGCGCGACCTCGTCGACAGCAAGTTCGACGTGGCCTATGGCAACTACACCGACGCCGCGTTGCTGGAGGGCGCCTTCAGCGGTATCGACAAACTGCTGTTCATCTCCACCAGCGCCCTGGGCGAGGAGCGCATGCTCCATCACCGCAACGTGATGAACGCCGCCAAGGGCGCGGGCGTCAAACACATCATCTATACCAGCGTCGTGAAGCCCGCGGCCGTGGCCTGCTTTGCCGCCACTCCCGGTCACTTCCAGACCGAGGTGCTGATCCGCGACTCCGGTATTGCGCATACCTTCTTCCGCAACAACCTGTACCTGGACATCGTGCCCTTCCTGTTCGGCGGTGCGCTGACGACGGGCACCTTGATCCACTCCGGTGGCGAGGGTCGGATCGGCTTCGTCGCGCGCGAGGATATCGCCGAGGCGCTGGCGGTCGTGCTCACCAGCGACGGACACGCGAACCGCGAATACCCGATCACCGTCAGCCGCGAGTGCTATGGCCTCAGCGAAATCGCGGCCGAACTGAGCCGTGCCAGCGGCAGGACCGTCCACTACCAGCCGGCGAGCCCGGCTGAGTTTCGCTACGCTCTGGAGCAGGCCGCGCTGGCGCCACCGGTGGTGGCGATGTCCGTGGCGCTGGGGGATGCGGTGCGTGCCGGGGAGTTTGATCTCAGCCATCCGGCCCTGCGCAGAGCCTGCTGCGCCGCTCGCCGATCAGCCTCAGGGACTTCCTGGCCAAGACCCTGAAGACCTGAACCTCAGCTCTTGATCAGCCGCAGCGCGCTGCCCTGGGCCGCCGCTGCGTCCTGTATCTGCAGCACATTGATGCTGGATTTGACCGTATTGACGTGCTCACACATCAGGAACTCCGCGCGCACACTCTGCCCGGCTTGCAGCGCATCGTAGATGGCATGGTGCTGCATGTGGGCGAAGTACAAGGCATCGAACATGGCCTGCAGATCGGTCGCATCAAAGGCTATGGCCCCGGGGCTGGCGAAGGGGATGCAGTCATTGCTGGCGAGCGCCCCGGCGATGATGGGGCTGTCAGCCGCCGCCAGCAAAGCGGAGTGGAAGCGGTCGTTCATCGCGCCGAAGGCGGCCTGGTCGCTGTCCACCAGATGGCGTTTGCGGAAGATCCGATCGCCCTCTTCCAGGCAGTCCCGCAACTGCTGCAGCAGTGCCGGGGAGGCGCCGCGTTCGCAGATGCGGCGCACCGCAAAGCCCTCCAGCACGCCGCGCAGGTCGATGGCATCGAGGATGTCGCTGCGGGTGAAGGTGCGCACCAGGTAGCCGCGGGTGCCGGATTCCACCAGCAGGCCCTCTCGGGCCAGCACCGGTAGCGCCTGGCGCACGGGCGTGCGGGACATGCCCAGCAGCTGCGCCAGCATGATCTCGGTGACCCGCTGTCCGGGCTTGAGCCGTCCGCGCAGGATCATTTCCCGGACGCTGAGCGTGGCTCGCGCCAACTGGGTATCCATACCTCTCCTTCGAGGTTCGCGAGGGGCGGATCCTGCCGCATTGGATCCCAAAAGGTCAATCTCAGGCCTCCCAGGCCCCTAAAATGGCCTCCTGGGGGTCGCAAATCCACATAATCGGGTCCAAACCCACGGTCGCCTTGACATCATTGGATCCCAAGTCCCAAGATCGCGACCCCAACGGCCATAGCGAACATCTGCCTCCCTAAGGAACCAGGACAATGACCACCAAGAGCCTTGAAGACCTGCTGCAATCGGTGAAATCACCGGTGGACCTGCTGCGCAATTCCCAGTCCGGCCCGAACGTCTATCCGGTCGTTCCGCCCGAATACACCAACTGGCGGGATGAGCAGCGCGCCTGGCAGGAAACCTGTGTGCTCTTCAATCAGTCCTATCACATGACTGATATGTATGTGGAAGGTCCGGATGCCCTGAAACTGCTCAGCAATCTGGGTATCAACAGCTTCAAGGGCTTCGAGCCGAACAAGGCCAAGCAGTACGTCCCCTGTAACTACGACGGCTATGTGATCGGCGATGTCGTGCTGACTTACTTGAGCCGCGACCGCCTGAACCTGATCGGCCGTCCCTCGGTTCACAACTGGGTGCAGTTCCACGCCGAGACCGGTGGCTACGACGTGAGCTGCGAGCGCGATGAGCGCACCGCCGCGCGTACCGGCCCGGTGGTCCGCCGCACCTATCGCTTCCAGATCCAGGGTCCCAATGCCATGAAGACCATGCACAAGGTCTTGGGCAAGGCGCCCCCGGAACTGAAGTTCTTCAACATGACCCAGATCACCATCGCCGGCCACCGCGTCAATGCGCTGCGCCACGGCATGGCCGGCCAGCCGGGCTTTGAACTGTTCGGACCCTGGGAGCATGGCGAGGAAGTCCGCCAGGCGCTGATCGAGGCGGGCAAGGAATTCGGCATGCACCTGGTGGGTGCCCGCGCCTACTCTTCGAACACCCTGGAATCCGGCTGGGTGCCCTCGCCGATGCCGGCCGTGTATTCGGGGGAGAAGATGAAGGCCTACCGCAAGTGGCTGCCGGCTGACAGCTATGAGGGCCGAGCCTCGCTGGGCGGCAGCTTCGTGTCCAAGAACATCGAAGATTACTACCTGACCCCGTTCGACATCGGCTACGGCAACTTCGTGAAGTTCGATCATGACTTCATCGGCCGCGAGGCGCTGGAGAAGCTGGCCACCCAGCCCCCGCGCCGCACCAAGGTCACCCTGGCCCTGAACGATGAGGACGTGGCCAAGGTCATCGGATCCATGTACGGCAACAAGGGCAAGGATCGCTACAAGTACTTCGATTACCCCTCATCGGTGTACTCGACCCTGCCCTACGATGCGGTCACCTTCGAGGGTCGCCCTATCGGTATCTCCACCTGGATCGGCTACAGCTCGAACGAACGCAAGCACCTGACGCTGGCGATGCTCGACACCGACCATGCCAAGCACGGCCACGAGGTCAAGCTGCTGTGGGGCGAGGAGAACGGCGGCACCCACAAGCCCACCGTCGAGCGGCATATCCAGTGCGAGATCCGCGCCATCGTCAGCCCGGTTCCGTACTCGGAAGTCGCGCGCATTTCCTACGCCCCACCGGGCTGGCGCACCAAGTAAGCCGAACCAGACTGAAACTGGCTGCCTTGAAGCAGGTCCGCCGATCGCAAGGTCGGCGGACCTTTTTCTTTGGCGTCGGGTACTTCATGCTTGACCGATGCTCGTCCTGGAACACATATCCAAATCCTTCGACGGCAAGCCGGTACTGACCGATGTCGGCCTCGTGGTCCCCAAAGGCGCCACCCGCGCCCTGATCGGCTCGAGCGGTTCGGGAAAGACCACGCTGCTGCGAATCACCCTGCGCCTGATTGTTCCGGACCAGGGATCGGTACGCATCAATGACCAGCCCCTGTCAGCGTTTGGTCCGGAGGCCTGGGCGGACCAGATCGGCTACGTCCCGCAGGATGGCGGACTCTTCCCGCACCTCACCGCGGAGCAGAATGTGACGCTGGTGCCGCGGCTTCGCGGCTGGCCGCCGCATCAATTGCGCGCGCGGATCACGCAGCTGCTGCAGCTGGTGGCACTGGAGGCCGAGCTGCTGCGGCGCTTTCCCCATGAACTCAGCGGCGGGCAGAAGCAACGCATTGCCATCATGCGTGCCGCCATGATGGACCCGGCCGTCATGCTGCTGGATGAACCGATGGCGGCCCTTGATCCCTTGATCCGCAGCACCCTGCAGCAGGATCTCAGGGCGATCTTTCAACGGCTGGGCAAGACGGTGCTGATCGTCACCCATGATCTGGGAGAGGCCGTGTTCCTCGCCGAGGAAGTCACACTGCTGCACGCGGGCAAGGTGCTTCAGACCGGCAGCTATCGGGACCTGCTGCTGGCACCGGCGGATCCGTTCGTGACTTCATTCATCAATGCGCAGCGCACCTTGCCCGATGTGGCGCAACTGCGATGAAACCGCTCGCCTGCCTGAGCCTGGTGTGCCTCGCGCTGCTGTCATCCACGGCGATGGCGGCCGTGGTGGTGGGCTCGAAGATCTTCACCGAAGGCTATGTGCTGGGGGAGCTGGCCGCGCAGACCATCGAGTCCGCCAAGCCTCCGGTGGCCGTGGTGCGCAAACTGGGCATGGGCAGCACCGGCATACTGTTCCAGGCATTGAACAGCGGTGCCATTGACGTCTATTCGGATTACACCGGAACGCTGGCCGAAGCCATTCTCAAGAATCCGAACCTCAAATCGGTGACGGAGATTCGCGCAGCGCTGCTGAAGACAGGCATCGTGATCTCCGCGCCCTTGGGCTTCGACAACACCTACGCGCTGGCGGTGCGTGAGGACTTCGCGCAGCGCAACGGGCTGCGTACCATCAGCGATCTGATCCGGCTTCGTGACTCGCTCAGGACGGGATTCAGCTACGAGTTCATGGACCGGCAGGACGGTTATCCCGGGTTGGCGCAACGCTACCGGCTGGGCCTTGATCCTGCCCATGTCAACCGCATGGAACACAGCCTGACCTACCAGGCGATTGCCCAGGGTGCCGTCGATGTCATCGATGTCTACTCCACCGATGCCAAGATCCGCGAATTCAAGCTGCGCGTGCTGACGGACAACCTCGGCTATTTTCCAAGTTACCAGGCAGTGTGGGTGGCCCGGGCGGCCTTCGTGGCCCAGCATCCGGCCCAGTGGCAGGCCCTGCGCGGCTGGGAGAACCACCTCTCACAATCGACCATGCAGGATCTGAATGCCCAGGTGGATCTCGACAAGCGCAGTGTCGCCCAGGTCATCAGCGGTTTTCGCGGCACAAGCGCCACCACGGACACGATCGCGGCGCAGATCGGGCGCCGCACGCTCGAGCACCTGTGGCTGGTGGGCGTCTCACTCGCCTTCTCCTTGCTGGTGGGGGTGCCGCTCGGCATTGTTGCGGCCCGTCGCCCCAGAGCCGGGCAGATCATTCTCACCTTCAGTGCCATTACCCAGACCGTGCCCTCCCTGGCGCTGTTGTGTTTTCTGATTCCGGTGTTCGGGGTCGGGACCAAACCGGCGCTGGCCGCGCTGTGCCTCTACAGCCTGCTGCCCGTGGTGCTCAACACCTTTACCGGCCTGCGCAGCATCGATCCGAAGCATGTTGAGAATGCCCGCGCCTTCGGTCTTACGCCGCGCCAGATTCTGGTGCGCATCGAACTGCCGCTGGCAAGTTCCGCGCTGCTGACGGGTATCCGCACGGCAACCATTGTCAGCATCGGCACCGCGACCCTGGCGGCACTGGTGGGGGCCGGCGGCTACGGCGTGCCCATCGTATCCGGGCTTTCGCTCAATGATGTGCCGACCATCCTGACGGGGGCGATACCCGCCGCCTTGATGGCGTGGGCCGCGCACCTGGGTTTCAACGCCTTGGGCAGGGTCGTGATCCCGGCGGGCCTGCGGGCCACCTGACCCGATCAGATCAGACCAAAGACGGCAAACTGGCGCTGCGGATCCGTCCACAGACGCTGCGTGTGCCAGCCGTGGCGACGTGCCAGCTCCGAGAAGGCCTTGATTTCGTACTTTCTCGAGCTTTCGGTGTGAATGGTTTCACCGCGCCGGAAGGCGAAACCTCTGCCGGCCACCGCGATCACCTGGTCAGTCGGGCTCTCCAGATGCATCTCCACCGCGGACTCGGCCTCGTTCCAGCGCGCCAGGTGACGAAATTGCGCCGCGGCGAAGTGTCCGTCCAGTTCGCGGTTGATGCGCGACAGAATGTTGCGATTGAATTCGGCCGTGACTCCCGCGCTGTCGTCATAGGCCGGCAGCAATACCGCCCGAGCCTTCTTCAGGTCGACACCGATCAGCGCGGCGCCTTGCGCCCCGACCTGGCGGCGCATCCTGAGCAGCAGCGAGCCCGCATCGCGGGCATTCAGATTGCCAATGGTGGAGCCGGGAAAGAAGGCGACTCGGCGCCGCTCGCCCAGCACCGAGGCCGGCAGCGAAAAATCGGCGGTGAAATCCGCCACGATGGGCGCGACCTGCAGGTTCGAGAAGCGCTCGCGGAAACGTTCGGCGGTGAGCTCGAGGAACCCGGCGGCGATGTCCACCGGCAGGTAACAGCGCGGCGTGTCCAGTGCCGCGAGCACCAGCTCCGTCTTGATGCCGGCGCCCGCGCCATATTCCAGCAACGCCGCGGCCGGGCCGCAAAACTCGGCGATTTCCCCGCTGTGGGCCTTCAGGATCGCGGTCTCGGTCCGGGTGGGATAGTATTCCGGCAGAGTCGTGATCTGCTCGAAGAGTTCACAGCCGCGCGGGTCGTAGAGCCAGCGGCTGGGCAGCCACTTCTGCGGCGCTGACAGTCCCTCGATGACGTCCTGCCGGAAGGCATCGCGCTGGTCCTCGCGAAAGACGGCTACATCCATGGTTCACGCATCCTCGGCAAGTCGGACGCCCGAGAACTGCCAGCGGGCATCCGGGCGGAAAAAGTTGCGGTAACTGGCACGCACGTGATGCGCGGGAGTCACGCAGGAGCCCCCGCGCAGCACCATCTGCCCGGACATGAATTTGCCGTTGTACTCGCCCACGGCTCCGCAGGAGGCGCGAAAACCCGGGTAGGGACCAAAGGCACTGCGGGTCCACTCCCAGACGTCTCCGAAAAGCTGCTGCGGTCCGCAGCCCACTGCCGGGGCGGCGCTGGCACGCAGCAGCCCCGAGTCGGCGAAATTGCCCTCGCACCGCGCACTTTGCGCAGCGGCTTCCCATTCGGATTCGGTTGGCAGCCGTTTGCCGGCCCAGGTGGCATAGGCATCGGCCTCGAAGTAACTCACATGCGTCACGGGCGCATCCAGTTCCAGCGGCTGCGCGCCATGCAAGGTCATGCTCCAATGAGCGCCGCCCTCTTCCGACCAGTAAAGCGGCCCGCTCCAGCCTTGACGCTGCACTTCGCTCCAGCCGTCCGAGAGCCACAGCAGGGGCTTGCGGTAACCGCCGTCCGCCATGAAGTCCAGCCACTCGCGGTTGGTGACGCAACGGTTGGCCAGCCAGTACCCGGGGAGGATCTCGCGGTGCCGGGGCATCTCGCAGTCGAATGCGAAATCCTCTCCCTGGTGGCCGATTTCAACCACCCCCCCCTCATAGCGCGTGTAGCTCGACGGGTTGTGCAGCAAGGGACGCGCCGGGCCGCGGGCGCCGGCGTAGGCGGGGTGCAGGGGATTGCGTGAGAACAGGTTCAGGATGTCGGTGAGCAGCAGTTCCTGGTGCTGCTGTTCGTGATGGCAACCAAGTTCCACGAGGCGGCGCATTTCGGGGTCGCCGTCATGAACGAGCAGTTCCCGTAAAGCCTCATCGACGTGATCCCGGTAACGATTGATGTCGGCCAGCGTCGGCCGGGTCAGCATGCCGCGCTCGGGCCGGGCATGGCGCGCCCCGAGGGATTCATAGTAGGAATTGAAAAGAAAGCCGTACTGAGGATCAAACGGACGGTAGTCGGCTGCCCGCCCCGCCAGCACCATCTGCTCGAAAAACCAGGTGGTATGGGCCAGGTGCCATTTGGCGGGGCTGGCGTCGGGCATTGACTGCACGGTGGCGTCCGCATCCGACAAGCCGGCCGCGAGCGCGCGCGTCTGCTGACGGACGCTGCGCAACAGGTGATCGAGACTATCGCCTGGAGCAGTCGTATCCAATGGCGCCGGTGTGCCCATCGCTGCTGTCTCTCTATCAAGGATTCAAACCAGCCTAACATAGGGCTGTGTAAGCGAATTGTTAGTTGCAGCTGTAGGGGCCCTCCTACAGCTTTATCCAAACTTTATCCTACAGACCGCGGTGAATGCCCGATGCAAAAAAGCGCGACATGGCATCACCGACACGCATCACGCGCCTCAAACATTGGATGGCCTTTGTCGCCGATCAGGTCCTGCAGTTCTGGCCGGCCTATCGGATGGAAATTGAGGACGAGGAAGCGCGCCCGCCGGTCATTCCGATCAGGGGCCGACACCGCCCCGAGGCCGCCGCTGCGAATCACGCCGAGCAACTGACGGCAGATCCGCCGGCTCGGCGGCAGATCCGGCGCTGAACGCGCAGCGCGTTACTGCACAGCCCAAGAAAAAGATTGTGGCGTGACCAATGCTGTAGTGCACCAATTTCCTGAGGGCTCTCACTTTGAGCCGGCGATGACTGGCAAAGACTATAATTCCGTGCCCGCGCGACGCCGGACCGGCGCCAGAAACAACACCGAACGACAGTACAGAACCAATGGGGGAATGACCTTGAAGAGCCTTCGACCTCTGCTGACCCTTGCGACGCTCCTGGCCCTGACGACGCTCGCTGGTGCCGCCACGCCGCGCATGGCCGAAGACAACTGGATCGGTGTCTGGGGCTACGTCGTGGCCCCGCCAGCACCCGGACCCGCGCCGGCACCTTTCGTGCTGCCCGCCCCTCCAGTGACCCCGTTGGGAGCCCCGGCGGCCGCCCTCACCGCTGCGCCGCGCACCTTCCCGGCACCGCTGCTGGAAAATCCGGGCAATGTGCCGGTGGATGTCACGACGGCTGAGCTTCGCAATACCACGGTGCGGCAACTGGTGCGGGTGTCGGCCGATGGTTCGCGCCTGCGTCTGCGATTTTCCAACGAGGACAGTCCTGATCCCCTGACCCTGGGTTCGGTTCATGTCGGCCTCGCCGCCGCCGACGGCGCCGTGGTCGCCGGCTCCGACCATGTCGTGACTTTCGATGGCCGCTCCGGCATCGTGATTCCGGCCAGCTCCCCCGCGCTCAGTGACGCCATCGACCTGCCCACCAAGGCACTTGACCGGCTGTACATATCCGTCCACGTACCCGGCACCCTGGGGCTGCGGGCCGCGCGCACTCTGTTTGACTACGTCGCCGGCAGCGTCGGTGATTTCAGCGCCTCTGACGCCCTGCCGGGCGTGCGCCTGATGCGCGTGCCCGTGCTCGTGACGCTGGTGGAGTCCCAGGCCACCGCACCCACCAGCGTGCTGGTTACCCTGGGTGATTCCATCACCGAAGGGGCCGCATCCACGGCCAATGCCTTCCGCGGCTGGCCTGACCGTCTGGCCGAGCGTCTCGTCGGCCATCATTGGGCGGTGGTGAACGTGGGCATCAGCGGCAATCGCCTATTGCGCTATGGCGCCGGTCCCAGCGCCCTGGCGCGCCTCGACCGTGACGTCCTGAGCGTCCCGGGCGTCAAGGCTGTCATTCTGCTGGAGGGGATCAATGACATCGGGCGCGGCTTCGGCACGGCCAACTCCACCGAGCCCGTGACCGCCGAGGCGCTGGAGGCCGCCGACAAACAGATCATCGCGCGCGCCCATGAGCATCACATCCGGGTCATCGGTGCCACACTGACGCCGTACGAAGGCGCCTCGTATGCGGCGCCGGCCGGTGAGGCGGCACGCGAGGCGCTCAATACCTGGATCAAGACCAGTGGCGCCTTCGATGCCGTCATCGATTTTGCACCGGCCGTGGCGGACCCGGCCAATCCCCTCACCTTCGCCCATGCCTACAATGATCGGGATCACCTGCATCCCAATGATGCCGGCTACAAGGCGATGGCAGACGCCGTGGATCTGGCGGTCCTGGGCAAGTAACTACAAATACCGGGCGGTGAACTCAATCACCGCCTGGTACCAGGCGATCACGTTGCGCGGTTTGAGAATCCAGTGGTTCTCATCGGGAAACACCAGCAGTTCGCTGGGCACCCCGTGATACTGCAGGGCCTCAAACAGGTTCAGCGCCTCACTGATCGGACATCGATAATCGCGCTCCCCGTGAATGATCAGCACCGGAGTGCGCCAATTGCCGACCTGGCGGAGCGGGGCGTAGCGGTCAAAACGCTCCCGGTCCAGGTAGGGATTCTCACCGCCCATTTCCAAATACCACCAGCCCGGATGGTCCGTGGTGCCGGTGAATTGGGCCATGGTGGCGATGCTGGCGTGAGTGATCAGGCACTTGAAGCGCGCGCTCTGGGTTCCGATCCAATTGGTCATGTAGCCACCGAAGGAACCACCCATGGCCATGGTTCGCTCAGGGTCGATATCGCCCCGTGCGCACAGCGCGTCGGTGACACACATCAGGTCCTTGAAACACTGATCGCCCCAGACATTGCCCCAGATGCCCTGAATGAAGTCCTGACCGAAGCCGCTTGAGCCACGCGGATTGGGCAGCGCCACGGCATAGCCCTGCGCCACCAGCAGCAGCGGATTCCAGCGCCAGTGCCAACCGTCGTGGTTTGCCCCGATCGGGCCGCCATGAATCCACAGCGCCAACGGCAGCCGCGCGGCACTGTCCACGCCCCGGGGTCGCACCAGAAATGCCTGGATGGGCATGCCGTCCGTGGAGCGGATGCTGAAGTCCTCGACCTGCGCCCATTCCTGGGCACCCGCAAAGCCGGACAAGCGCGCCAACGGGCGCGCTGGGGCCGATGCCTGCGGGTCCAGCACAAAGCACTCCGGTGCCGTCAGAAGTGTCGAGTGGATGCCGGCGATGCGACCGTCCTCGAGTATCGACAGATGCTCATACACGCCACCGGCGGCCGCGGCGCCGAGCCGCTTCACGGCGCCACTGTCGGTATCCAGGACAAAGATCGGCGCACGGCCCTGCTCATCGGCACAGAAGTAGATCTGCCGTCCCGTCGGACTCCAGCGCGGCGCACCCGCCCAGCCGTCCCACACCCCGCCCAGCTCGCGCACGTTGCCACTGCTCACCTCGATCAGCGCAATGCGCGGCTGCATGGCCCGTGCCACGCTGCGCGCGGTGCGCACCGCGGCAAGGTACCTGCCATCGGGCGAGAAGGCGGCCTCATCCAGAGTCACGCTGTCAGTGACGCCCAGCACGCGGCTGGACCCCGAGTCGAGGTCGATCAGCAACAAGGCTGAATCCAAAATCCGATCCTTGCCCAGGTTGAGGCGGGTCGCCACCACGCGCGCGCCGTCGGATGAAATATCAAATCCGGGATCAATCGCGAACTCACCCTGCGCCGTCGGCGTCAGATCGACGCACTGGCCGCCTTCGGCATCGCAGGCAATCAGGTGATCGCAGGGAAGATCCGGATTCTGATGCAGCCACTCGTCCCAGTGACGCACGGGCTGGCTGCGAAAGCGACGCGCGCTGGGTCCGCCTTTGCGGCGCCTGGCAGCGCTTTCGCGCTGCAGCGCCTGCTCCACACCCGCCAATACGGGTGTCAGCAGCACCATGCGCGCCGCGCGCTTCGCGCAGCGGAAAGCGTTGACGCCCAGCGGCTGGTCGGTCAGCTGGCGCGGCTCACCACCCCCGGCCGGCAGCACCCACACCTGCTTGCGCTCGGCAGCCTCATCGTCGGCCTTGATTTCATTGGGTGTGCGATTTGACAGAAAGGCCAGCGTACCGTCGTGCCGGAAGCACGGTGCGTCATCCTTGGAATCGCCGCGCGTCAGCTGGACTGCGCAGCCCCCATCGGTGGGTACACGCCACAGGTCGCTGACATATTTGGCCCCGTCACGGTCCGGTCGCTGTAACGTTACGGCCAACCAGGATCCGCAGGGTGAGGCGGCAACCTCCGACACCCGGCCAAGGGCGGCGTATTGCTCAACGGTAAAAGGCATGGGAACTCTCTAATCTTTGATTTTTGGCATTCTACACACTGAGGGGAGATTCAATGGATCTGGGAATTCGTGGCCGCAAAGGCATCGTCAATGGCGGCAGCGCCGGAATGGGCAAGGCCGCCGCGTTCGCACTGGCGCGCGAGGGTGTCGAGCTGGTGTTGTCGGCGCGCGGTGAAGCGCGGTTGCGCGCTACCGCGGCTGAAATTGCTGCCGCCACCGGCGTAAGCGTCATCGCGGTGGTGGCAGACCATTCCCGACCCGAAGGCCTGGCACGCATTCTGGAAGCCTGTCCGGCGCCGGACATTCTGGTGGGCACCTGTTCACCACCCCCCATGACCGAGGACTATCGGGCCATCAGCCCCGCGCAGTGGCAGGCGAGTCTTGATACCGGCCTGATGAGCCCGGTGAATTTCATGAATTCCGTGCTCGAGGGCATGGTGCGGCGTCGCTGGGGCCGGATCGTGAACATTGCGAGCATCGCGGCCAAATATCCCCTGGAATTACGCATCCTCTCCGGCGCGCCGCGCGCGGCGTTGATCAACTATGCGGGCGCCGTCGCACTGCGTGTGGTGCAACACGGCGTCACGATCAACAACGTGCTGCCCGGAATGTTTCATACCGCCTTTACCCACGAGCAGTTCGGGGCGCAGGCCCAGGCCGCGGGCAGCAGCTACGAGCAAGAGGTCGCCCGGTTCGCGGAAAATTATCATATCGCTGCGCGCCGCTTCGGTGATACGCAGGACGTGGGTGCCCTGGTCGCCTGGCTGTGCAGTCAGTTCGCCGGCTACATCACCGGTCAGAGCATCGTCATCGACGGCGGTGCCACCCGCTCAACTTTCTGAAGCATCTGGAACCTTGTCGAAATCGAACGGGAGCTCGAGCGCGGACACCCAACAGCCATGCACCTGCATATGCAGCCGGAACGGCAGTTTGACCCGTGCGATGGCGCCCGCTGCCAGCTGCCGGGTGTCGGTGATCACCAGCTCGCTCTTCATCTGCCCGTGGTCATTGGCAATGCCGATAAGGTAGCCGTCCCCCTCCGGCGCGTCGGCGCGCCGCGGCACGAACTGCGGTTCAAGCAGACCATGCACGTCCCCGGCCTGAAAACGCTCCACCCGCTGCGACTGGTAATCCAGTCGATACCACGCATTCGGCAGCTCTCCGCCCTCTGCCATCAAGCTGTAGCTGTAGCGAAACGGATGCGTGTGGAAGCGATCATCGATGCGCGTGAAGCTGGTGGGCTTGATGTCCGGGAACAGAATCTCTTCCTGCCACGCCGCATCGCCCGTCTTTGAAAGATCGAAGGTCCAGCGACGGATGGTGTTGCGGCGCGCCTCCTCGTCGAACGGGGCGCCATCGAGGTTGGGGAACTGTGGATTGAAATTGCCGCGAGCCACCGGGGCATCCAGGATCACCTTGTTGCCCTCGCTGCGCGCATTGGTCACATGGATCAACATGGCGCGGTCGTGCGGCCCCTTGAACCAACGCACGTCCTTCGCTTCCCCGTCGCGCGGGAGGATCGCCACCCAGGCTGGCACATGGCGGTCATAGGCCCAATGATTCAGTCCCTGCTTGAGCCGCTCAAGGCTGGTCACCATGGCGGTCGTCGGCAGGATCACATGGTGCTGGGTGATGGCAAAGTCGTGCATCATCGAGACGATGGGTGCCTTGAACCAGACCTGGCGCACCAGGCCGCCGCCGGGATCGAAGAAGTGCACCGCGAGGTCATCCGTGAGGTCACCCCGGGCCTCGTAGGAGAAGGCAATCATTTCACCGCTGACCGGATCGATTTTGGGATGGGCCGTGAAAGTCTTCGCCTCCAGTCGACCCTCGAAGTCATATTCGCCCACGGTCCCAAGCGAATGCGGATCAACCAGCATGGGCGGACTGCTTTCCTTGAGGCAGTAGAGCTTGCCGGCATGAAAAAACGGCGTCGTATTGCCGGTGTTCATGGACACGCCGGCGACGCTGGGATCATTCGTGTAGGGATTGCGGTAAACGCCGAACAGTGCCCGGCGCGCCGCGCGTTCGGCCAGATAGCGCGGCGTGCGTATATAGCGTGTCCGGAAATCGACGTGCCCCTTGCGGAAGCGGAACAGGTCCACGGCTCCATCGGCATTGTAGGGAATATCGTTCGCCATCCGCTGCGGATAGCGCCGGTCGATGCAGGTCCGGTAGAACGAACCGTCCAGTTCGAAGGGGATGCTTCCCTCCACCTCACAATCGTGGATATCCGCTTCGAAGCGCAGCGGAGCCAGGAAGCCGCTGTGGAAAGGGTCATCCTTGAAATTGACGGCCATTGCAAATTGTAGCGGCTCGCGCTGGCGGCCGCATGCGCATAGGATTCGGGGTCATGAAGATCATCGCCGCCGTCTCACGCCAGGGCCAGCCGCACCCGCTGCTCGAGGAGGTAGACCTCGAGGAACCGCGCGCCGATGAGGTGCGCGTGCGGCTGGTCGCCACCGGCATCTGTCACACCGATCTTTTGTGTCATGCCGGGCTGGGAGTACCCACTCCAACGCCTATCGTGCTGGGCCACGAAGGAGCCGGAGTGGTGCAAAGCCTGGGCGCCGGTGTGCTTGGCCTGCAGGTGGGCGATCCGGTCGTGCTCAGCGGCGCCTCCTGCGGCGTGTGCCCCAGCTGCCGTGCCGCGCGGCCCACCTACTGCCAGGACGCCATGCGGCTCAGTTTCGCTGGCATGCGTGCGGATGGCTCCTCGCCCTTAAGCCAGCACGGCGAACGACTGGCGGGCGCCTTCTTTGCGCAATCCTCCTTTGCCACCCATGCCGTCGTTCCGGAACGATCCGCGGTCAGGGTTCCGAAGGATGTTCCGCTGCATCTGCTGGGGCCTTTGGGCTGCGGCTTCATCACCGGAGCGGGTTCGGTGATCGAAGCCTTCAAATTGAGGCCGGGTCAGTCGCTGGTGGTCCTCGGCGCAGGTAGTGTAGGCCTTGCGGCCATCATGGCAGCGCGAATCGCCGGTGCCTCAAGGATCGTAGCCGTCGACATCAATCCCGCCCGGCTGGATCTGGCGCTGGCCCTTGGCGCCACTGATGCACTGGGCTTCGGCCCCGACACCGCGGCGCAGCTGAAGAGACTCGAGCACTTGGGATTCAGTTTCAGTTTCAACACCACCAGCACGGCGGCGGTGTATTCACTGGCCATTGAATGCCTCGCCAGTGAGGGTACCGCAGGCTATGTCACACGCCCGCGCGGAGACTGGTCGCCCAACATCGCCGCGCTGCTGGCCGGTGGGCGAAAACTACAGGGCATACTGGGCGGAAGCGCCAATCCGCAGCTGTTCATTCCACAACTGCTGGAGTATTGGCGCCAGGGCCGGTTTGCTTTCGAGCGGCTGATCACCGAGTTCCCCCTGACCGACATCGGTGCAGCCTGGAGCGCCTGTGAATCCGGCGCGGTGGTGAAACCGGTCCTCAGGATGTGAGGTGCCGGATGGCGCCGGCCAGGGAGCGTGCGGCTTCGGCGTAGCCATCCCAGGGCTTCGATTTCCGCAGCAGCGCAGCGCCGGTGCGCACCGTATACCGGGCGGGATCCAGTCCCGGCTTGACCTCCTTCCAGTGAAGGGGCATGGAGATCGGTGCCCCCGCGCGGGCCCGTGATGAGAGCACGGCAACGGCCGTTGCGGATCGATCATTGCGCAGATAGTCGAGAAAAATCCGTCCCGTGCGCTGCTTCTTGGACATGGTGTCCAGATATCGGGTGGGGGAATCCTGGGCCATCTGCGCGCAGATGATGTGCGCGAAGTCCTTGGCAGCCGGCCAGCCCACCGAGCCTTTCCCCGGCTTCAGGGGAACCACGACATGCAGTCCCTTGCCACCGGTGGTCTTGCAGAAAGCCTCCAGACCCACTTTCCTCAGACGTTCCCGCACTTCCAGCGCCGCCGCCACCACCGCCGCGAACTTCACCTCCGGCGCCGGGTCCAGGTCAAAGACCAGGCGCCCGGCGGCTTGCGGGTTACCCGGCGCGCAGTTCCAGGGATGAATCTCCAGGGCGCCGATCTGAGCCACCGCGGCCAATGCTTCGACCCGGTCAATCTGCACGTACGGCGCCTTATCACCCTTCACCTTGACCAGGGTGAAGAGATTGGAGAGACCGGCCATGGCGTGCCGCTGGAAGAACTGGGGTCCAGCGATGCCATCCGGAGCGCGCACCAGAGAGCAGGGCCGCCCCTGCAGATGCGGCAGCAGCCACTCGCCCACCGACTCGTAGTAGCGGGCCAGATCGAACTTGCTGATCGGGCCACCCTGGCTGTCCGCAGGCCACATGGCCTTGGTGGGTTTGGAAAGGGTCACACCCATCACCGTGGCCGTGCCGGGCGCAGCGCTGAGGGTCTTGGGTTTGCGGGCCGTGGTCGATTTGGCTGGCATTTCAGTGCTCACCTCGGCAGCGGGCTTGTCACGTCGCAGCCCCTTGAATGCGGCTTGCCGGATCATGCCTGACGCCGTCCAGCCCGCAAATTCGATTTCGGCAACCAAGGTCGGTTTCAGCCAGCGCACATTGCGCTCGCCTCCGGGTGCATTGGCGCCGCCGAACGGGCTCTTCTCCCGGGTGAGCTTCTTCAGAGTCGGCAGAAGTCTTGTGGCTACCGCGGCGCCATACCCGGTACCGATCCGCCCGACGTACACCAGGTGTCCATCCCGATTGACGCCGGCCAGCAGCGAACGCACTCTGCCCGCCTCGGTCGTCCACCCGCCCAGCACCACTTCGTGACCGGCACGACACTTGGCCTTGGTCCAACTTCCCGAGCGCCCGGAGGCATAGGGGGCATCCAGTCGTTTGGACACGATGCCTTCAAGGTGCATTTTACAGGCGGACCGCAATACCGTCTCGGCCGTGGATTCGAAATGGGCTACATAGCGAATGGCTTGCCCCGGATCCGCCCGCGCCAGGAGCTGCTCCAGACGCGCCTTGCGCTCCGACAGGGGTAACGGACGCAGGTCCCGTTGCGCGGCTACCAGCAGATCAAAGGCGAACAACACCAGATCCTCAGATTGGTTCTCCGACAACGCCGCCTGCAAAGCGGCAAAGCTCGGCATCTGATCCTTGTCGAGGGCGCAGATTTCGCCATCGATAATGCAGTCGGGAAGCACCCGGGCGGCCTTGGCAAGCGCGGCAAACTCCGCGGTCCAGTCCAGGCCGCGGCGCGTGCGAAGGCGCGCCTTGCCGGCCTGCACGCGCAATTGGGCCCGATAGCCATCGAATTTCACCTCATGGCCCCAGCCGGCTTGCGCAGGGGGACGCTCAACCAGCTTGCACAGTTGCGGTTCAATGAAATCCGGCAGCGACTCCAGCGCCCGGCCTTGGACGGCCTTTGCAGTGTTCACGTCCTGGTGGCTTTGCCAGGTGGCATCGGCCTTGAGGCCCTCAGTGGTGCGCATAAACGGCTTTGGCGACTTCCCCTTGCCGGCGCCTATCTGGGCCATTGAGCGTCCGGAGGCCACCGAACGATCCAGATCAAGCAGTGTCTGCGATTCACCAGGACGCGCCGCGGCATCGCGGTGCTTGATCAGAAGCCAGTTGGTGCGCTTGCCGCCATATCGGTCACCCTTGAGGCGCACCAGTACCCAATCACCCTGCAGACGCTTGCCCTCCAGGGTGAACTTGAGCTCACCGGCGGCCAGGCCCTCCTCCGGCGTCTTGCTACCGGTGGGGGTCCAAAATCCTCGGTCCCATAGTTGAACGGTGCCGCCGCCATACTGCCCTTGGGGAATGGTGCCCTCGAAGTCACCGTAGTCCAGGGGATGATCCTCGACTTCGACGGCGAGCCGCCTGTCGGCGGGGTCAAGGGACGGACCCTTGGTCACCGCCCAGGATTTGAAGACACCGTCGAGTTCGAGCCTCAAGTCATAGTGCAGACGCCGTGCGGCGTGCTTCTGGATCACGAAGCGCAGTCGATTCGACGCTGCCGCAGCGCGCTGTCCACTTGGCTCTGGGGTGCGCTTGAAGTCCCGCTTCTGCCGATAGGGCGCAAGAGATGCTTGGGTCGCGCCACGGCTTGGCTTGTTCATGCTGCGCAATATTCCCCAAAATCAGCAGCCGGGTTACCGGGGGTGCGCGCTATCCAGTGTAAGCAGGTTCCGGCCAGCCCTGCCGTCAGCAGCGGCTGACGGCAGGCGCTACCGCTTGACCAGTGCGCGGGTCGCCGTCACGGCGTACGGTCCGGCAATGGATACAAGACGCAGGCGACAATATTGGGTGTTGATCCTGTTGACCGCGCTCGGCGCCCCCGCCTTCTCCGAACAGTCGGGCACGGCTCAGGAGGCTGCCCAGGAATACGGTCCGAATCCTGTACTGCCTGCGCCGCGCAAATCGCTGATTCCAACCTTGCATATTGCGAAGGCGAAACCCTGGGAAGCTGATCGCGGCCCGCAACCGGCCCCGGGCACGAAAGTCTCGGTGGTCGCTCGGGATCTCAAGCATCCACGCTGGCTGTATGTATTACCGAATGGCGACATCCTGGTGGCCGAGAGCGACGCGCCGTCCAAACCCGAAGATGCACAAGGCATCTCCGGCAAGGTCCACAAGCTGGTCATGAAGCGGGCCGGATCCGGGACCGCTCCGAGTGCGGATCAGATCACATTGCTGCGCGACACGACCGGCGATGGCCAGCACGTCGAGCGTCATGTCTTCCTGAGTGAGTTGCATTCCCCGATTGGCATGGCTGTGATCGGTGATCATTTTTATGTGGCCGATACGGACGCCGTACTCGAGTTCCCGTATGCCGCCGGTGACACCGAAATCCATGCGCCACCCCGCAAAGTGGTGGATCTGCCCGCAGGTCCGATCAATCATCACTGGACCAAGACCCTGGTGGCCTCACCGGATGGCAAGAAGCTGTATGTTGGCGTGGGATCGAACAGCAATGCGGGTGAGAACGGCATCGCGGAGGAAACCGGGCGCAATGCGGTGTGGGAGATCGATCCGCAGACCGGCGCCCACCGTGTATTCGCCAATGGCCTGCGCAATCCGGTGGGTCTCGCATGGCAACCCGAAAGCGGCGCGCTGTGGGTATCGGTCAATGAAAGGGATGAATTGGGGGATCATCTGCCGCCAGACTACATGACGGCGCTGCATGATGGTGGGTTCTACGGCTTTCCCTACAGTTACTATGGAAGTCATGTGGATAAACGCGTGAAGCCCCAGAATCCCGGGCTCGTGGCCAGCGCCATCGCGCCCGACTATGCCTTGGGCGCACACACCGCCTCGCTTGGCCTTTGCTGGTCCGGCGGCTCGACCTTGCCGGCCCCTTTTCAGCACGGCATGTTCGTGGGTCAGCACGGATCCTGGAATCGCAAGACCTACAGCGGCTACAAGGTGGTGTTCGTGCCCTTTGACGGCACCGTTCCCACCGGCTCGCCTATCGATGTGCTGAGCCATTTCCTGGATGGCCACCACATCGCCAATGGTCGGCCGGTTGGGCTCGCCATCGACACGCACGGGTCGCTGCTCGTCGCAGATGATGTCGGCAACACGCTCTGGCGGGTATCGGCCTACCCGCCCGTGTCCCAGTCTTCATTGCCGGGATCCGGATAGTCCGTCAAATATGCCAGCTCGACACCTGCGCCCGGGTGTTGGATGCGGTATTCGATGCCAAGACTGGGCTCCTGCATCGGGCTGATGGTGCAGCCGCCTTGCAGGCGATCTGCCAGCAGCTCCTTCAGGCATTCCACCCCATCTGCCAATGACAGCTGAATGTCCGGAACACCATCCAGGACCAGGGCTACCGCCATTGGGAACCTCCGCTCAAAACCAGGGTAGATGATGCCAACGCGGCATCAGTACGCCATGGGGCCTCCCGGAGCTCATCCCGTAGTCCTTTTCCGGCCGATCATTGCGATTCGGCGGCGCGCGCTGCAAACTCGCCCTAGAGTCGAGCCCGCCACCAGGTTGCGGCGCGGAACGGCCCACAAAGATCAATGCGTAAAATAAGGGGGAAGCCATGCGAGCTAGCCTGAAAGTTGGCCTGATTACGGCCGTGATGTTGAGTTGCGGTGGGATGGTGCATGCTCAAACCGCGGTCGTTGGCGTTGCGGATGCCGACGCGCTGTTCCATAGCAAGAACCCGAAGTATGAAAAGAACAAGCAGGCCGCCTACCACATCATGAAGGAACTGCTGGAAGCGAACCATTGGGACATGGCCGATCAGTGGCTCACGGAACGCTATATACAGCACAATCCTCAGGCCGCAAACGGCCGCGCGGCCGTGGTCAAGTTCTTCACGGAAGTCCGCAAACGCGCGCCCACGCCCATTCCGGACAAGCTGGGCACGCCCATCGTATCGGTCGTGGCCGAAGGCGACTATGTGATCGTGACCCAACCCCGCGAGATGAAGGACTCCAAGGACCCCACCAAGTCCTATACGACCACATGGTTTGATATGTGGCGCTTCGTTGATGGCAAAGCCGACGAGCATTGGGATCCGGCAACGCGCTAGGCCACGGTTCCCAGACTTGAGCTGGGCTTCCTGGGCGCACTTACAATGTGCGCCCGGGCGGTCTAAGCTCGGCACCATAAATACGGCCGGGCGATCGCGGTCAAAGGCGACGACTCCGGTGGGGGGCATCATGAAGTACGCCGTATGGGTTGTGCGACTGGTATTTGCGGCCTGGATGATTCCAGCGGGCTTAAACCACTTCGTTCCCCTCTTTCCGCAGCCCATGGGCTCCAAGCCCTTAAGCCATGAGCTGATTGTCGCTCTGCTCGACAGCCACCTGTTCGATCTCGTCAAGGCCGTGGAACTGCTCGCCGGGTTGAGCGTCCTGACCGGGATCTACACTCCGGTCGTGCTGCTCATGAGCATGCCGGTCTCATTCTGCGTGTTCTTCTGGGATACACCGCTTGAGGGCTGGACTTCGCGCGCAGCGATCTATGGCTGCTCGGTGCTACTGTGCAATGTGCTGCTATGCCTGGCGCACCTGAATAGCTATAAATCCATGTTCGCACTGCGTTCGATACCGCGAGCGCTCGTTGCTTCGCGAACCCCGAGTACCGCTCAGCCCATGGGGGCACGATCATGAAGGCCCTGGTACTCGTCGGCCGCCTTATTTTTGGCGCCTGGATGCTGGCCAGCGGTATCAATCATTTCTTCTACCCGCTCTGGTCGCTGCCAATGGGGCACGAGCCGCTCGCCGTGCAGCTGATGGCCGCCCTGTCCCATTCAGGCCTGCTCGGGGTCGCCATGACCATCCAGCTGGTCACAGGCGCGCTCATTCTCACTGGGCTCTTCGTGCCGGTCGCCCTGTGCGTGGTGATGCCGATTTCCACCTGCGCGCTGTACTGGGCGGTGGTCCTTGACCATCAGCCCCTCGGTTCGGTCCTGGCGGTGGCCGCGTTCGCACTGAATGGCTTGCTGATGCTTGCCTACATCGACTATTACCGAAGCGCGCTGCGGCGGCACGCCCTGACCTTTGGCGAGGCGTCCGCGCCGGACAAATCCTTTGATTTTCTGTATGTGAACCCGAACGGACGCACCTCGCGGGGCCAGTTTGTGGCCGGGCTGGTCGTGCTCCTGGCCGTCGCGGCGTTCTACGCCTTCGTGGTGAAGGGTCTCACGGCCCATTGGTGCCTGCTGATGCTGGTGTTCCCAGGGGTCATTCTCCATGCCCGTCGCCTGCACGACATGGGGCACAGCGCCTGGCTGGTACTGGTCCCTGCGCTGCTGACCGTCGCAGCCTTTGCCGGTTGGCTGCACGTCCTTGCCTTCAGCCCCCCATTCAGCACCGCCCTGCCCCTGGCCGCGCTGGTGGTCAGCGCCAGCTTCTCGATTTGGGGCTGCGTTGGCCCGGGTCAGGCGGAAGCCAATCGTTTCGGGATGCCGATGGCAGCCTAAGGGGCCTCCATGAGTCACATTGCCTCGGCACTGGCCGCGACAGTCATCCTTGCCGCACCGGCCTTCGCTCAAAACCCCGCAGCGCCAGCCGCGGGTCCGGCAAATGGCGCTGCTGCCACGCCGGCGCCGCGACTGCACTCGCCGGAGATTGCCGACGATCACCACGTGACATTCCGCATCCTTGCGCCACAGGCTTCGCAGGTGACCTTCAATGCCGATTGGATCGGCGCGATCGACCTGCCGATGAGCAAGGACGCTCAGGGCGTGTGGTCCATCACCGTCGGGCCCCTTGACGCGCAGCTGTACGGCTACTGGTTTGCGGTCGATGGCGTACGAACGCTGGATCCCTCCAATTCCGAGACCGAGCGCGATGGAAACCGTTTCAGCAGTCTGCTGATGGTCAGCGGCGCTGCCGATGCGATGTGGGATTTCAAAGACGTCCCGCATGGGACCGTCGAACAGGTCTGGTATCCGTCACCGACGCTGCACCTGGATCAGCGCCGCATGTACCTCTACCTGCCACCTGACTACCGGGCCAATGGCACGAAACGATATCCGGTGCTCTACCTGCTGCACGGTGCGGGTGGCGACGAAGATGCCTGGGTGACGATGGGCCGCGCCAATATCATCCTGGACAACTTGCTGGCAGCGGGCAAGGTGGTACCGATGATTGTCGTCATGCCCAACGGCAATGCGACGCAAAGCGTAGCGCAGGGTTTCGGCGATGGCCCGACCCCCTCCGTGCAACAGGTCACCGCGCCGGCACCGAATCCTGCGGCCCGCGCAAATTCCGCCGCGGGTGCGGCTCCACGACCGCCACCGCCCGCACAGCCTTATCCCGGGTCATACCCGGAAAGCATAGTGAAAGACATCATCCCCTTCGTGCAGAGCCATTACCGTGTCTACACCGACAAGAACCATCGCGCGATAGCCGGGCTTTCGATGGGCGGCGGCCAGACGCTGACCACGACCAACAACAATCCGAACCTCTTTGCCTACATCGGTGTGTTCAGCGCCGGCGGACGCGTGGGCGATGCGACGTTCGAGTCGCAACTGATGCAGATCAAACAGAACGGCGTGAAACTTTATTGGACCGGTGCGGGCGATACCGACCTGGCTCGAACCGGCATGATGGCGCTCGAAGCTGATTTGAAGTCCAAGGAGGTGCCGACCTCGTACAAAGAGATTCCCGGACGACACTACTGGTTTCTGTGGCGGGATTTTCTCAGCGACTACGCCACCCGGATCTTCAGATAGAGCTCATCATGATCAATCGGCGCGGATTCATCCGGCGCATGGCCTCACTGTGCGCCACCGCCGCGGCTGCCCGAGCGCCATCTGCCCTCGCGGACCCCGTCAGTTCCAAGTCACTCTCCTTCGTTCACACCCATACCGGCGAGAAGTTGACGGCCGTGTACTGGAAGGACGGGGACTATCAACAGGAGGTCCTGCAGCAGGTGAATCACCTGCTGCGCGACTTCCGTACCAACGAAGTACACGTCATTGATCCGGCATTGCTGGATCTGCTGTTTGAGCTTCGCACCCGGGTCGACTCGGAGCGGGCATTCCACGTCATCTCCGCCTATCGGTCACCCCAGACCAATGAAATGCTGCGCCGTTCCAGCAATGGCGTTGCCGAGCACAGCATGCACATGCAGGGTAAGGCCATCGACGTGCGCCTGGAGTCCTTCGCGACCGTCCGTTTGGCGGAAGTAGCCCGCTCCTTGCGTCGCGGCGGCGTCGGCTACTACGCGGCTTCGGATTTCGTACATGTGGACACCGGCCGTGTCAGGTACTGGTAGCGGTGCAGCGCATCCCTGTCCTCGGATCACCGATCCCACAACCATCAAGCTGACAGCTCGGCCACGATCCCTTCCTGGGCCTGCAAAGTCACCGTCGCAAGGTTGCGGGCAGGTGCTTGTGTGTGCGTTGAAAGCAGGATGCGCAGCGGCCCGACCTCCGCCAGCTGGTAAGCGGTGTCGCCGAAATTCAGGGCGATGAGCAGCCGGCGGGCGCCCGCCGCGCGCTCATACATCAGCAGCCGTGAGTCCGACCAGCGCTCCTGATAGGTTCCCAGACTCAGAGCCACCTCGACGCGTCGCAGTGCCAGCAGCGATCGGTACAGGCAAAGGAACGAATCCGAATCCTGCTCCTGGTGCGCCACATTGGCCCACCTGAACTGCTCGCCCAGCGGTAGCCATGGCCTGCCGGTGGTAAAGCCGGCGCCCGGTTCCGCGCTCCAGCACATCGGGGTCCGACATGGATCGCGGCCCAGGCCCAGACCCGGAACGTTTCGTTCCCATGGGTCCATGACCGACTCCACCGGAATCTCGACATCCCCCATGCCGATCTCTTCGCCATAGTAGATGGTCGGCGTACCGCGAAGGGTCAGCAGCAGCATGGCGGCCAGTCGCGCCTGAGCGCTTCCGCCAACGCGGCTGAGCAGACGCGAGCGGTCATGATTGCCCAGGACCCAGTTGGGCCAGCCTCCGGGAGGCAGCGCGGCTTCGTACTGCCTGATCAAGGTCGCAATGGGCAGAGCCTGCCAAGGCGTGCTGAGCAAATGAAAATTGAATGGCAGATGAAAACCCCGCAGCGAATCACCGTAATAGCTCATGAGCCGGTCAATTGGCGCACTGACCTCCCCGATCAGCACGCGCTCGTTGAATTCATCGGCCACGCGACGCATCAGGGCGATCATCGCATGGGTCTCGGGTTGGTCGGCGGTATGGCGGCGAAGCAGCTGTCGCGCCGGCGACTTTCCGGGGCGCCAGGCGGGATTGGGAGGATTGTCGATCAGTTGCTCGCTCTCAATGAGCATATGAATCGCATCCACCCGAAATCCGTCCACCCCGCGGGCCAGCCAGAAGCGCATGACATTCAACAGCGCCTCCTGCACCTGCGGGTTGCGCCAGTTCAGGTCGGGCTGATCCGCCAGGAACGCGTGATAGTAGAACTGCCTGCTGCTCTCGTCCCACGTCCATGCTGATCCGCCGAATTCACTGAGCCAGTTGCTAGGGGGTTCCCCGTTGGCACCCGCATCTCGCCAGATATACCAGTCCCGTTTCGGATCCTGGCGCGAGGAGCGGCTGGCACGAAACCATTCATGCTCGATCGAAGTATGGTTGGGTACGAAGTCCAGGATCAGCTTGAGGTTACGCCGATGCAGTTCGGCAACCAGCCGCTCAAAATCAGCCAGCGTTCCGAACAGCGGATCAATGTTTTGGTAATCCGCAACGTCATAGCCGAAGTCCGCCATGGGCGAGGGATAGATCGGGGATATCCAAACGGCATCAATGCCCAGCTCGGCGAGATAATCCAGCCGGGAAATGATCCCCGGCAGATCCCCGATCCCATCCCCGTTCGAGTCCTGAAATGAACGCGGATAGATCTGATAGACGACGCCACTTTGCCACCAACGGGTCATGTTGAATCCTACGCCGCGAAGGCAAACTCCTACAAGGAATGGCGCCGTGTCGGCGCAGGCCGGAGCGTAGGCTACAGGCGATGCCCAATGAACAGGACATCTATCTATTTCGCGAAGGTACTCAGGCGAGCCTGCATCGCTTTCTCGGCTGCCAGCTTCTAGGTCCGCAAATGGGCGCCCGGTTCGCCGTCTGGGCACCCAATGCCGCCGCCGTCTCCGTCATCGGGGACTGGAATGGGTGGAATCGCAGCGCCGATGCACTGGCGCCGCGCACCGACGGGTCGGGAATTTGGGAAGGAACCATCATGGGCGTGCAGCACGGCCACGCTTACAAATATGCCATCACGTCCCGCGACGGCGGTCGCCTCCTGGAGAAGGCCGATCCACTCGCCTTTTGCTGCGAGCCGCCGCCCGCGACGGCCTCCAAGGTCTGGTCGCTGAATTACGACTGGCAGGATGGCCTATGGATGACGCAGCGCCCGGCGCGCAACGCGCTGGATTCGCCGATGACCATCTACGAAGTCCACTTGGGGTCATGGCGTCGGCGCGAAGGGGACTTTCTCAACTATCGTGAGCTGGCACACGCCCTCGCGGAATACGTGGCTGATCTGGGGTTTACGCACGTAGAGCTGATGCCGATCACCGAGCATCCCTTTTATGGCTCCTGGGGATATCAAACCACGGGATATTTTGCGCCCACCGCCCGTTATGGGACGCCCCAGGACTTCATGTATTTCGTCGACTACCTTCACCGCAAGGGAATCGGTGTCATCCTGGACTGGGTTCCCTCGCACTTTCCACTCGATGGGCATGGCTTGGCAGACTTCGATGGCACCCATCTGTATGAACACGCCGATCACCGCCAGGGATTTCACCCCGAGTGGAACTCCGCCATATTCAACTATGGCCGCCATGAGGTGCGCAGCTTCCTGATCTCCTCGGCCCTGTTCTGGCTGGGCACCTATCACATTGACGGCTTGCGCGTGGACGGCGTGGCCTCGATGCTTTACCTGGACTATGCGCGCAAGTCAGGCGAATGGATCCCCAATCGTTTCGGCGGTCGCGAGAACCTCGAGGCAATCCATTTCCTGCGGACCTTGAATGAGACCGCTTACCGGGAACACCCGGATACCTCCATGATCGCCGAAGAATCCACCGCATGGCCCATGGTATCGCGGCCGACCACCGTTGGCGGCCTTGGCTTCGGGTTGAAGTGGAACATGGGCTGGATGCACGACATGCTGGCCTACATGCAGCAGGATCCGATCTATCGCAGGTACCACCATTCGAAGCTGACCTTCTCCATGCTCTACGCCTTTAGCGAAAACTTCGTGCTACCGCTTTCTCACGACGAGGTTGTCTACGGCAAGGGCTCCCTGATCGGCAAGATGCCCGGGGACGGCTGGCAGCAATTCGCCAACCTGCGGGCGCTGTTCGGTTACATGTGGGCCCACCCGGGGAAGAAACTGCTGTTCATGGGCGGGGAGTTCGGCCAGCGGCGTGAATGGACCCATGACGGGGAGCTGGAATGGTGGGTGAACGCGCGCCCGGAGCATGCTGGAGTGCGGCGCTGGGTAAGGGATCTGAACCGGGTCTACCAGGCCGAAGGATCGCTGCACAGCATCGATTTCACGTCGGAAGGATTCGAATGGATCGATGCCGACAATTCCCAGATGAGCGTCACCGCCTTCGTGCGCAAGAGCCCCACCGCCCCCATGATGCTGATAGTCACGAATTTTACGCCCATCCCCCATCGCAACTTTCTGCTGGGAGTTCCGCAACGCGGTCGCTGGCGGGAGGTCCTCAACAGCGATGCGCACGAATATGGCGGTTCCGGTTGGGGCAACCTGGGCGGCGTTGAATCCGCACCGGTGGCCGCTCACGGCCGCCTGGACGCCCTGAATCTCAACCTGCCGCCGCTCGCGACCGTCTGGTTGCGTTGGGAAGGTCATGATTGAAGGTCGCACCCGCGCCGTTATCGATACTGTGCTGCCGGTCGTGGATGGCGGACGCTTTCGCGCCAAATGCACGGCCGGGGAACCGATTCGCATCGAGGCGCATTGCTTCGCCGACGGGCATGACAAAATCGGGGTCGCGCTGACCTGGCAGAGGATCGACGAACAGGAGGCCTACGAGCTGGAAATGACGCCCCTGGTCAATGACGTGTGGAGCGCGGAGTTCACGCCGCCGGTGCCCGGGCGCTATCGTTACACCGTGACTGCCTGGGTCGATCACTTCGAGTCCTGGCGTCGAGAACTGGAGCGCCGCAACGATCTCACCGATATCCGGGTGGCATTGCAGGTCGGCGCCCTGCTGGTGGATGCCGCGGCGAGCCGCGCCGCCGCCCCCGATGCCGCCTTGCTGTCCACTTGGGCTGCGCTCCTGCGCGCCACGGCCGATGATAAAAGCGGCATCGCCGATGTCGCGACCATGCAGGGCCTGGGGCTGGATCCGGCAAAAGCCGTGATCATGAAGCGCTACGACGTGCGAGCCTTTGCCTCAAGCAGCACCCTCGAACTGGTCGCCGATCGCAGGCGCGCACAGTTCAGCAGCTGGTATGAACTCTTTGCGCGCGTGGCGCCGGAGAACGGGCGCCATGGCACGTTCGGCGATGTCAAGGCGCGCCTGCCGTACATGGCCCGAATGGGCTTCGATGTGCTGTACCTGCCGCCCATCCATCCCATCGGGCGTATCAGTCGCAAGGGTGCTAACAATTCGCTGGTATCGGGTCCGGAGGATGTCGGCAGTCCCTGGGCCATAGGCTCCGCCCAAGGCGGCCACAAGGACATCCTGCCGGAGCTTGGGAGCCTTGAGGACTTCAGGGAACTGCTGCGCGCGGGGCGCGAATTGGGCATCGAGATCGCGCTCGATCTGGCCTTCCAGTGCGCGCCTGATCACCCTTACGTGCAGGCCCATCCGGAATGGTTCAAGCACCGGCCCGATGGCAGCGTACAGTACGCCGAGAATCCGCCCAAGAAGTATCAGGACATCTATCCCTTCGACTTCGAGTCCACACACTGGCGGGAGCTGTGGAACGAACTCAAGAGCATCATGGACTATTGGATCGAGCAAGGGGTACGGATATTCCGCGTCGACAATCCGCACACCAAGGCGTTTGGCTTCTGGGAATGGAGCATCGGGGAAGTGACTCGGTCGAATCCGGATGTGATCTTCCTGGCCGAAGCCTTCACCCGTCCCAAGGTCATGCATCGGCTGGCGAAGCTCGGCTTCTCCCAGTCCTATACCTACTTCACCTGGCGCACGAGCAAGCCGGAACTGACCGAGTATTTCACGGAGCTGAACCGTGGCCCCGGACGCGACTATTTCCGCCCCAACGTCTGGCCCAATACGCCCGATATCCTGCATGAATCACTGCAATCCGGATTACGCAGCGTCTTTGCGGCACGCCTCATCCTGGCGGCGACCCTGTCGGCGAACTATGGCATCTACGGGCCGGCCTTCGAGTTGATGGAAAGCGCGCCGCGCGAACCGGGCAGCGAGGAATACCGGGACTCGGAAAAATACCAACTGCGCCACTGGGACTTCGACCGGCCCGACAGCCTGTGGCCGTTGATTGCACGCGTCAATCGCATCCGTCGCGACAATGTAGCGCTGCAGTCGGATCGCAGCCTGACCTTCTGCGCGATCGACAATGATCAGTTGATTGCCTACCTGAAGCACGACAGCACCGCCCAGAACGTCGTGCTGACGGTCGTCAACCTGGATCCCCACAACACCCAATCCGGCTGGCTGCACCTGGATCTGGCGAAACTTGGAATTGAACCCGATCGCCTCTATCAGGTCCATGATCTGCTGACGGACCAGCGCTACCCCTGGCGCGGACCGGACAATTTCGTGATGCTCGACCCGCATCGCATGCCGGCCCATGTGTTTCGCATCCGTCGGCATGTGCGCCGCGAACAAGACTTCGACTACTTTCAGTAGTTCTGATTCATGACCGACGTCCAGACACCCCCACAGGAATCCATCACGCCATCCGGACTCGGTGTCGATGACCCACTTTGGTACAAGGACGCGGTCATCTACCAGATCAACCTCAAGGCGTTTCTCGACTCCAATGACGATGGCATCGGGGATTTCGCCGGTCTGACTTCCAAGTTGGGCTATATCCGCGACCTCGGGGTGAACACCATCTGGTTGATGCCCTTTTACCCCTCACCGCTCAAGGACGATGGCTACGACATCTCCGAATACACCAATGTACATCCGCAGTTCGGAACGCTCGATGATTTTCGCACCATGTTGGCCGAAGCTCACAGGCTCGGGCTCAAGGTGGTCACCGAACTGGTCATCAACCATACCTCCGATCAACATCCCTGGTTCCAGGCCGCCCGCAAAGCCCCCGCCGGATCGGCCGAGCGGGATTTCTACGTGTGGAGTGATACCGACCGCAAATACCTGGGCACCCGAATCATCTTCGTCGATACCGAAAGTTCCAACTGGACCTGGGATCCGCTCGCCAAGGCCTATTACTGGCATCGGTTCTTCAGCCATCAGCCGGATCTGAATTTCGACAATCCGCAGGTTCTCGAGGCGGTATTGCGGATCATGCGCTTCTGGCTCGATCTGGGTGTCGACGGGTTCAGACTGGATGCCATCCCCTACCTGGTGGAACGGGAGGGAACCAATAACGAGAACCTTCGCGAAACCCACGATGTCATTCGCAAGTTGCGCGCTGCGATCGACGCGAACTACAAGAACCGCTTCCTGCTGGCCGAGGCCAATCAGTGGCCCGAAGATGTGCGTGAATATTTCGGGGACGAGGATGAGTGCCACATGGCCTACCACTTCCCCCTCATGCCGCGCATCTACATGTCCATTGCGCAGGAGGACCGCTACCCCATTACCGAGATCATGCAGCAGACGCCGGATATTCCGGACAGTTGTCAGTGGGCCATATTCTTGCGCAATCACGACGAGCTCACCCTGGAGATGGTGACCAGCAAAGAGCGCGACTATATGTACACGACGTACGCCTCGGATGTACGGGCGCGCATCAATCTGGGCATCAGGCGGCGGCTCTCGCCACTGATGGAGAACGATCAGGATCGGATCAAGCTCATGAACAGCCTGCTGCTGTCGATGCCGGGCTCGCCCATCCTGTACTACGGCGATGAGATCGGCATGGGGGACAATGTCTTCATCGGCGATCGCAACGGCGTGCGTACGCCCATGCAATGGAGTCCGGATCGCAACGCGGGATTTTCGCGGGCTGATCCGCAGCGGCTCTATCTGCCGCCCATCATGGATCCGGTATATGGCTACCAGGCCACCAATGTCGAGGCGCAGATACGTGATCCCGGATCACTTCTGAGCTGGACCAAGCGCATGCTGGCGGTACGCAAGACCAGCCAGGCCTTCGGGCGCGGCGCGCGGCGCTTCCTGAAACCCGGGAATCGCAAGGTTCTGGCGTATCTGCGGGAAACCGCGGAGGACACCATTTTGTGTGTCGCCAACCTATCGCGCTCGGCCCAGCCGGTTGAATTGAACCTGTCACCCTACAAAGGGCGGGTGCCGGTTGAGATGTTGGGCCGCACGACCTTTCCGCCAATCGGCGACTTGCCCTATCTGCTGACTTTGTCCGGGTACGGCTTTTACTGGTTTCGGTTGACCAGCGACGCGCAGGCCCCCTCCTGGCACGAGCCCATCTTCTCCATCGAGGAACGGCCGGTGGTGGTGCTGTTCGACGGCTGGAACACCCTGTTTCGCGACCGGGTGATGCCCTGGCGCATCGGCATGGCGGAGAAAACCCGGCTGCAGTTCGAGACGGATACATTGCCGCGCTATATCGAGGCCCAGCGTTGGTATGCCGCCAAGGGCGTGCCGATTGAACGCGCCCGGATCGCCGATCATGCGCTGTGGCAGGAGGACAAATGCAGCTGGGTATTGGCGCTGCTGGAGCTCGGTACGCCGCCTGAGGCCACCGCCTATTTCATGCCCCTGGCGCTGGCCTGGGAGGATGGCGCCGAAGAGCGCAGCCACAACATCGCGACCGCCGCCATTGCCAAGATCCGCCAGCAGTCCAATGTCGGGGTGATGGGCGATGCCTTTGCCGATGAGGTCTTCTGCCGCGCCGTAGTCGGTGCGATGGCGCAGCAGCGCGATATCCCGACGCTGCAGGGCAAGCTGCAGTTTCGGCCCACCGCGGCGTTCCCCGAGCTGGCCGGGACGGATTTCGCCGTGCTGCCGGTGGCCCGGCCGCGCGGTTCCAGCTCCAACACCATTGTTACTTTGGGGGAGCGGCTGATCCTCAAGGGGTACAGGCGCCTTCGTGACGGCGCCAGCCCCGAGCTCGAAATGGGTCTGTACCTCACCGAAGTGGTGCGATTTCCCAACTGCGCGCCATTGGCGGGCGTCATGCAGTACCTGGGCAACGACGCGCAGACCAAGGTGCTCGGCATGCTGCAGGCCTATGTTGGCAATCAAGGCGACGGCTGGACGTACGCGCTCGAATATCTGCGGCGGCACCTTGAGGAACATCGCACCGCCCCTGCCACCGATGAGCCGCCGCTTGGCGCGCACGAGGCCTTCCTGATGCTGATCCAGACCCTGGCGCAGCGCACCGCGCAGCTGCACGCCGCCCTGGCCAGCGCCAGCGATAATCCGGCCTTTGCACCGCAACCACTGACTCAGGCGGATTTCGAGGAGTACCGGGAGCGCGCCATGGGCGAATTGCGTGCAACCTTCGAACTGCTCGGATCCACACTGGAGCAGATTCCCGCTCCCGACCGCCCCAGGGCCAAGGACGTGCTGGCACTCCAGGACCGCCTGCTCGCCCGCTTCGCGGCAGTTGTCGCCGAAGAGAAGGACGGCCGGAAGATCCGCATCCACGGCGACTATCATCTCGGACAGGTCCTGGTCACGCGCAATGACTTCGTGATTGTCGACTTCGAGGGCGAACCGGGCCACAGCATCGAAGAGCGGCGCGCCAAACAGTCACCGCTGCGGGATGTGGCCGGTATGCTGCGCTCGTTCAGCTATGTGGAACACAGCGCGCTGCGCAGCGCGGCGCACGATGAAGTGGAGTTCACCAAGCTCGCACCGCTGGCCCAGGCCTGGACCCGCCAGGTACGTGAGGCCTTCCTCGCCGCTTATGATGCCGAGGCCAAGCCATTGGCGCTCTATGCCTCCTTCATACCCGGCCGCGGACTGCTCGGGCTGTTTGAGCTTCAGAAGGCCTTGTACGAGCTACGCTACGAACTGAACAACCGCCCCAGCTGGGCGGGCATACCGCTGCAGGGTATCCTCGAAGCCGCGGGAGACGATCATGCAAAGCCTTGACCTTTTGCTGGACACGACACGGGAGTTCTTCCACCAGATCGCAACCTTGCTGCCGCGCCTGGTGCTGGCCCTCGCCGTCATCCTCATCGGCTGGCTGCTGGCCAAAGTCGTGCGCTTCGCCATCGAGCGGGGTCTGCGAGCGGTCAATTTCAACGTGCTGACGCAGCGTGCGGGCACGGATCACTTCCTGCAGTCCGCCGGTCTGCGCGGCGATACGACCACGTTGTTCGGTTTGCTCGGCTACTGGATGGTATTGGTTGCGGCGCTGATGGTGGCCTTCAACGGGCTGGGACTTACCTATGCCACGGATCTGCTGCAACGGGTGGAGCTCTTTGGACCCAAGATCCTGGTAGCCGGGGTCGTGCTGGTGCTCGGATCCTATTTCGCGCGTTTCGTTGGCGAGTCCGTTGATCGATTCTGTCGTGACGCTCACGTTCCCGATGGTGACATCTTCGGCAAGTTCGCCCGCTACCTCATCATGGCCTTCGTCGTCATGATCGCGCTCAGCGAGATCGAAGTCGGCGGCGACATCGTGCAAAGGGCATTCCTGATCATTCTTGCAGGTATCGTGCTCGCACTGGCACTGGCGTTTGGCTTGGGCGGCAAGGACTGGGCTGCCGCGTTACTGGAGCGCTGGTGGCCGCGCAACAAATAGCAGAAACCTCGGCGGGTGCTATTTCGAGGCGTCGTAGACCGGATCGGGATGCTTCGTCCACGGCGAGCGCAGATAATATGGGACGGCGCTGAAGGTTGCCTCGACCGCCACTATGCCCTCCTGGGTGACCTTGAATGACTCCAGGAACCCCCAGGTCTGCGGTTCCTGATAGTTGGATTTGGCAGCCGTACCATCGGTCATGGTGTATGCATCCAGCACGCCTTTATGATCTATGAAGCCGCGGCACATGGTAAAGCCGCGCTCCTCGTCCACCAGGAAGCAGTCACGATCGCGCACACGGTTGTTGTAGCGGTAGCGGCCTGATTTGAAGCCTTGCTCAAGATCGGTATAGAGGATTCCGTTCTCGTGCCGCACGGCGCCGGGGGCGAATCGGGTACCGCGGATCTCGCCGGTATTGAACTGCAGAGTCGAGAAATACCCATTGGCGAGCTGTCGGATCGCCGCCCGCGACAGGCGCTGGGCAACCGGAACGATGGCCCGTAGCGCGGCATCGCGATGATATAGCAACGCATCGCCCATCGGCACGGGTGGCGCACTTACGTTGCGCTTGGTGGCGATGATCTGCTCGACCTCCGTGATGTGCCGGTCCTGCACTCGCAACCGGACAGCCAGAAAACCCTGGGTCTGGCGCTGCAGTACGCTGGTGTAGATGCCAATCTGACCGGTGGTCGGATCCGACAGCAGCAATGGGGTATCGACCTCCTCGGTGACGGTGTCCCAGGTGCCGTCGGGGAAAGTCATGGCGGCACTGTTTTCCGAATACCTGACATGGGCCGCGAACGGCGCGAGTGTGACGTCGTGCTTGAGGTAGGCGGCAAGATAGGCCGTCGCGATCTCTTCGAGGCATGCCTTGTCACACGGCGCTGCCCGCGCCGACTGGCCAAACAGTGTCATGGCACCCAGAACCAGGATCCCTGAGGCGGTGAGTTTCATTCAACCCCTTCTACCAGACATGCAATACTGCGACAATTACGCCTCCGAATAGCCATGTCTGCAGCAACCGCGGAGGTCGCCATTAACATCGGATTCGTGGGCTTAGGTGCCATGGGGCGTCCGATGGCCAGCCATATTGCCCGCGCCGGCCATTCCCTCACCGTGTTCGATGCCGATGTGGCCGCAGCGCAACGCCTGGCCGCCGGGGCCGCGGTGCGCATCGCGCGTGGGCCAGAGGATTTTCAGGATACAGAAGTTCTGGTGACGATGCTCCCCACCGGCGCGATCGTGCGCGATGTGCTGTTGGGACCTAAGGCAATCGCCCCGGCGCTTCCCAAAGGGGCCCTCGTCATCGACATGAGCTCCTCCGAGCCCGAAGGCACGCGCGAGCTCGGCGCGATCCTTGGCGGCATGGGCCTTGCGCTCGTGGACGCCCCCGTGTCCGGCGGTGTACCGCGCGCGACCGACGGCACGCTCACCATCATGATCGGAGGGGAAGGCTCGAGCATTGCGCGCGCAAGGCCGGTGCTTGAACATCTGGGCAAACGCCTGTTCGAAGTGGGCGCCCTGGGGGCGGGCCACGCGATGAAAGCGCTCAACAACTATGTGTCGGCCGCGGCCTTCCAGGCGACCTCAGAGGCGCTGCTGATCGGCACACGCTTCGGCATCGACCCGACCCAGCTGATCGATATTCTGAATGTCTCAACCGGCAGGACCTTTCACAGCGAATTGTCGATGAAGGACCATGTCATCGCCGGCCGCCACGCGGCCGGGTTCCTGCTGGCCCTGGCCGCGAAGGATGTGAGGATTGCCCAAGGATTGGCCGCCTCCCTGAGAATCCAGGCGCCGATGCTCCAGCTGAGCGCGCAGCAGATGACTGCGGCTTCAGAAAAACTCGGACCTAAAGCGGATGTTACCGAGGCGATCAAGGTCTGGGATTAGCCACCGCGGCAGCGGCATTGGCGGCGACAATGAACGAGGTGGCGGCATCCACTACGTATTCATTCTCGTACCATAGAAACGGCCAGTTATCCTTGAGCTCCGGAAAATCCGGACGGATGATGACAACACCGGGAATCATGCCGCCGGGGATGAAGGTGTAGTCGGCGCGGTTGTTGCCGTAGGCCACCAGCTTGGAAACGCTGCCGACGGTGGATACATAGGACACATTCGATACCGGATGCCTGCCCAGGACATAGTCAAACGCACGCAGCGTCGGCTCGGTCCCGATGATCCCCGGAAATGCCTGATGCAGGTAATACATGTGGATGCCGAAGTCCGTGACGGTTACCGCGCCGCCCCAGGTACCCGTGTCGATGGGAACCCCGAAGGGGTTAGCGGCAAGCTCGGCCGCCTGCTCGGTCTTGAAACTCTGTAGCGCCGCTGTCAGCGTGCGTTTGAAGTCATCATCCATCCACGGCAGTGCGCGCGCCGCGAGCCAACCCAAGGCGGAGAAGTTCTTCTGTATGGCCGGCAGCAGCTCCCGCAGGCGCGCCGTATAGACAGGCCCCTGGGTCGCGAGCAGCAGCTCGACGGCGGCTTTGGTTTCTTCCTCATCCACGGCTCCGCCCGTGGTATTGAAGGACTTGAAGATGACCGGCGCGTGACTGTGCTCTTGCTTCCACACGCCCTGCGCAGTGGCGAGGCACTGCTTCGCCAGGGCATCATCGAACCCACGCAGCACTCGGCTCGCGGCCGCCAGCGCCGCCGCGGCCGCGTAGTTCAACGGCGTGGTATGGGAGGTAAACGCCCAGCGATCATCCGGTACCCCCGAATATTCGCCGCTGGTCTGAAGCGGCCCGAGGGCCGAGGAATAGATCCGACCGTCGGTTTTCGAGGCCGCATCCCCCAGGTGCGTGTATTCCTCCAAGGTCGGCTCGATGATGCCCGGGATGGCATGACCGAAGGCCGCGTACTGCGCCAGCAGCTGCATGACCCCATGCTTGATCTGTTGCAGCACATCCGGCACGCCATCGGGGCGGTGGATCTGCACCAGTCTCGCGCCTTCATCAACGGTGGTCTCATCCCAGTCCAGCCCGAAGCCTTCGCGCGCCATGGCCAGATCGGTGATCACCCGCGCCTGCGTCTGGGTGCGGATGTCGTAGTCACCGGCGTCATACCAGCCGCCGCGGTTCAATCCCGGAATGTGGGCACCGGTGGCGAAAGGCGAATCCGCAGTGGCGCCCATCGAATAGCCGTCAAAGTGGCTGTAGTTCACCGGTGCCTGGCGGGCATCATCCAGATGCGAGGCACCGTGCCAGACCCGGTAGCTCTCGCGCACCTTGACGTGATCCATCTGCACGGCCAGGTAGGTGTCCAAGGATGGCTGCCAGACGCCTTGGTCATAGATATCCGCCCCGATCCGGAACGGGCCAAAGACGTGACCCTGGAACTCGATGCGGTAGATTCCCGGGTCGCGGACCGTCGTGAAATCGAAGGTCGCGTACTGATAACGCAACCACCGGCCCCAAGGCTTGGGCACACCCTGGAACACCGTTTGGTACGCACCCGCGGCGTCCAGGCGCAGCACCCGCACCGGCGTTGCTTCCTGGTCGAGCGGATCCATTTCAATCACCGCGATCTTGGAACGTTGCGGCGTGTAGCCCACTTGATTGAATGACACCACCGGCGCCCTGCGCCATCCCGGGATAACGTTGGGATGGACATGCCACACGAGCGCATTGTCGGTGCGCCCGGCAGGCAGCAGCTGGCGCACCACAAACCAGCCGTTCTGCGCCCGGCTGCGCCCGTCAAACAATTGCAGGATGCCATCTTCGGCAGTGATGCTCACCCGTGTCGTGGGGTCCTCGGGAGACAACACGATCTGCCGGCCACGGGCAAAAGGCAGCGGCTGTATTGTACCCTCGGCATCACGACTCATCAGCCCCTGCGGATGGCGTGGAAAGATCCCTGCAGCCGCATCGGCACTGTAGCTTTTGCCAAAATAGGCTGTCGGCAGAAACTCCAGATTGAAGCCGGCCTTACCCACCAGTGCCGTGGCCAGCGGGTGATCGAGATGCACCGCCACTCGAAAGCCCGCCGGTTCCGCGGTGACTTCGATCCGGTAGCTCAAAGCAAGGTCCGGATACCCTGAATAGGCGATGAGCTGGTTGGTCTGGGGCCCATGCTTGCGCGCCGTGAACACCGGAACCGGATCCCACTGCTCGGGTGTCGCCTGCAACCGCACCTCACCGCCCGTGGCGATGCGCTCATCGTGCAGAATGATTTCAACGCCGCCCATTTTCTGGTCTCGGAACACCGGATGAAAGGTGCTCTGGGACACCAGCACGCTCAAACCCTGGGTGTCCAGATAGTCCAGCGCGTTCAGCTTCAGGTCGGCCGCCGTGAGCGAGCGGGCGCACAAAAGCGTCAGCAGAATGACGACAACTCTTGGATGCATGATGCCCTCAGGCATGCCGCACCGCGGTCAGGCACGGCCTCGAATCTTCGCAAACCACCAGCGCAAACCGACGAACAGGAAGCGCCAATCCTGAAAGAACTCCGGTGGCTTGCCCTCCACCGCGTGGCCGACAAACTGCAGCACCCATCCGATCACGAACATTGCCACCGCAACCGGCCAGATGCCGCGAATGAAGGGAATGGCCACAAACACCGGCAGCGATAGCGCAATCAGCGGAATGCCCACTGTATGACAGAAGCGGTTCAGGGGATGCTGGTGGCTGCCGCTGTACTGATGAATCCACTCTTCCCACGATCGGCCGGCAAACATCCCGACTACCCCTGGATGAACCACCCTCGTGGTAGTATAGCGCGCCCGTGATCAAGTTCCTTCCGCTACTGTTCGCCAATCTGCGTCGCCGGACGCCGCGCAGCATTTTTACGCTGCTTTCCATTGCGGTCGCATTCCTGCTGTACGGCTTGCTTGCCGCCGTCAAGAACGGCTTCGAGGCCAACGGCAACCTCGCCGGAGTCGACCGACTGGTGACGATGGACAAAGTATCGATCGTGCAACCGCTGCCGATCAGCTATCTGCCGCGCATCGCTTCCGTCCCGGGCGTCAAACTGGTCACGCACTCGACCTGGTTCGGGGGCCATTATCAGAACGAGCGCGGCATCATGGTGACCTACCCGGTGCCACCGGAAAGCTACCTGGCGATGTATCCGGAGTTCCTGCTACCGGCGGCCCAGAAACAACGCTGGCTGCATGATCGGGTCGGCGCGATCGTCGGCCGCGCGCTCGCCGAAAGCTACGGTTGGAAAGTTGGCGATCGGCTCCCGCTGCGCTCCGACATCTATGCACACGCCGACGGCAGCTACGATTGGCAGTTCAACGTCGACGGCATCTACGACAACAAGGATCCGTCGGGAGATGTGAACAGCGTCTTCTTCAACTACGACTATCTTGATGAGTCCCGCACCATCGGCAAGGGAACCGTCGGCTGGTACATCGTGCGCATAGCCGATTCGGCACAGTCGGCACAGGTTGCCGCCGCGATCGATGCGCTGTTCACCAACTCCTCGGCCGAGACCAAAACCGGCAGCGAGAAGGCCTTTGTGCAAGGCTTCGCCAAGCAGACCGGGGACATCGGCGCCATCGTCACCGCCATTGGAATCGCGGTGTTCTTCACCATGCTGCTGGTCAGCGCCAACACCATGGCACAGTCGGTGCGCGAGCGTACCAACGAGGTCGCGGTGCTGAAGACCCTCGGGTTCAGCGATCCAATGGTCCTGGCACTCGTGATCGGCGAATCGCTGCTGCTCACCGTGCTCGGCGGACTGATAGGAATCGGTGGCGCGATGCTCGCCGTCGGCCGTATCGGGCGCACGCTCAGTGAATATCTGTCCGCGTTTCTGCTGACGCCCAATGCCCTGCTGGTGGGAGTCGCGCTGATCCTCGCGCTCGGGGCGGCGGCTGGGCTGTTGCCGGCCGTGCGCGCCGCGCGGCTGCGCATCGTGGACGGTCTGAGCGGGCGCTAGACCAAGCTCATCATGGCAATTTTAAGACAGATCACCGCCGTCACCGCCATGAATCTGCGCGCGCTGCCGCTGCGCGTCACGACCTCCCTGGTCTCCGTCATCGGCATTGCCGGCGTGGTGCTGATCCTGGTGGCCCTGCTGTCCATCAGCGAGGGCTTCCGGCGCACCCTGGAACTGTCCGGTTCGGATCGGGTGGCCATCGTGCTGCGGGGCAGCTCTTCGGCCGAAATGACCAGCAGTTTCTCCCGCGACCAGGTGCAGATCATCGAACAGGCCTCCGGGATTGCGCGCGACGCCCAAGGTCCCATCGTTTCCGCCGAGCTCTATACCACCGTGGATCAGCCCAAACGCTCCACAGGAACCGCAGCTAACGCTCCGTTTCGGGGGATCGAAGCGGCCGGCCCCCAGACACGCTCGCATTTTCAACTGATCGCCGGGCGAATGTTCCGGACGGGCACCTACGAAGTCATCGTTGGCCACAGCGCCGCGCAGACGCTGAGCGGTCTTGGCGTGGGAAGCCTGGTGAAATGGGGCAACAACGTATGGCGCGTGGTCGGTGAGTTCAGCGACGGTGGCAGCGTCTCCGAATCGGAGATCTGGACGGACGTGCACGTGCTGCAAAGCGCCTACTCGCGCGGGGATACCTACCAGACCGTGCGGGTACTGCTCACCGCTGCGGGGGCGTTCAAATCCTTCAAAGACCAGCTGATGGACGATCCGCGGCTGTCCGCGAACGTGCTCACCGAGCGCGAGTTCTACGCGGCACAGTCCGTGCTGCTTTCGACCCTGGTGCGCGGTGCCGGCACGGTGCTGGCGCTGCTCATGGGCGTGGGCGCGGTCTTTGGCGCGCTCAACACCATGTATTCGGCGGTCGCAGCACGAAGCACTGAGATTGCGACTCTGCGTGCGCTGGGTTATGGCGGACTTCCGGTTGGGGTCTCCGTGGTCATCGAGGCACTGTTGCTGGGGCTCATCGGCGGCTGTCTCGGCGCGGCTGTGGCCTACCTGGCCTTCGATGGCCTGCAAACCTCGACCATGAACTACCAGAGCTTCACTCAAGTGAGCTTTGCGTTCAGCGTTACCCCTGTGCTGATTATCACCGGCACGGTGTACGCGCTACTGCTGGCTTTGATCGGCGGCCTGTTTCCGGCCGTACACGCCGCGCGCCGGCCCATCATTGCGGGGTTGCGGCAGGCATAACGGCCGGGATCGGCAGACTTGCCCACCCGCGCTATTGAATCCGGGCAGCCACGCGATTACTTTATCGCGCAAAGTTGGCTGTGTCCAACGTGACGCGTTGGGTGCGGCGAGCGCACACCGGATGCGAGCGCGATTTGCAATGAGACACGTTATCAATTCCTGTTGCGCTCCGCTGTTGGCGCTTCTGTGGCTTGCCTGTTGTGCTCCGGCTCATGCGCAAACAGATGAGATCCAGGTCTATAACGCTGAGATCGCCGCCCCCGGTGTATTCAATCTCACTCTGCACAACAACTACACCCCCGAGGGCCGCACCAGTCCTGACTATCCTGGCGGAATCGTTCCAGACCATACACTCAATGGAGTTCCGGAATGGGCATACGGAGTTACGAACTGGTTCGAAGCCGGCCTGTATCTGCCGCTCTATAGCATCAGCGGCAATGGTGCCTGGACCTTCAACGGATTTAAGGTGCGAACCCTGTTCGTTGAGCCCGATGCTGCCGAGCAACAGTTCTTCTATGGAGTGAATTTCGAGTTCAGCTGGAATACGGCGCACTGGGACCAGAGCCGCCATACCCAGGAAATCCGGCCCATCGTAGGCTGGCATCTGGGTGCCATCGACATCATCGTGAATCCTATTCTCGACAACTCCTACAAAGGCTTCTCCCGTCTTGATTTCGCGCCAGCCACCCGCGTGGCCTACAACCTTGACAAGACCTGGGCGCTGGCCGCCGAGGAATACGACGACTTTGGTCAGCTGCGCGGCTTTTATCCGACCTCGCAGCAGCAGCACCAGCTGTTCGGCGTGTTCGACTACAATGGCAAGCCGTGGTCGGTCGAGGGAGGCATTGGCCTCGGACTCACCAGCGCCACCGATCATCTCGTCCTGAAACTGATTCTGTCGCGCGACTTGAACTGAGTAAGGAGAGTTATTTTGCGAATTTCACAACGGATCGCCCGGACCACCAGGGTTATGGCGGCCGCGACGGCGCTGCTGCTGGCGAGCGCCGTGGCCAGCGCGCAGACTGCCGCGGTCAACACCCCCTCCAGCGCACCGCCGGCAAGTCCAAGCCCGGACTATCACCCAAGTCTGGGTGATCTGATGACCATGGCGATTCAACCACGCCATACCAAACTCGGACTTGCAGGCCAGCAAATGAACTGGCCTTACGCGCTGTACGAACTCAGTGAACTGCGCAATGCCTTTGCCCGGGTCGCTCGCACCATTCCGGTATATCGCAACATCGACATGACGGCGGTCATCGGCGCCATGACCACCGCGCCGCTGAGCGCGGTCGAAAAGGCGATTCATGCGCAGGATGCCCGCCAATTCAATGCGGCCTATGCGCAACTGACGACCGTGTGCAACGCCTGCCACCTGAGTCAGGATCACGCACCCGTCGTGATTCGGGTACCGGCGAGCAATCCGTATGCCGACCAGGATTTCCATAGGCCCGTGCGGTAGGAGTTCCAGCCATGAAGATCCTCCACCTGTTGTCGGTCGCCGGCGTGCTGGGCGCATCGGGTCTTGCCACGCCCTTGCCGGCGCAGCAGAACGTGCCCTTCGCCAATGGGGTGCCGGTCGCCCCCATTGGACTTGCCAATCAGCCCCTGGGCCAGGGTCCGTTCTTCTACAAGACCGCCGAGCAGCAGGATATCCGCGTGAGCGTGCTGCTGCGAAACCTCGAATACCCCTATGCCCTGGCATGGCTACCCACTGGCGAGATGCTGTTTACACAACGTCGCGGGCTGCTGCGCATCGTACGCAACGGCATATTGGACCCCAAGCCGATCGAGGGTGGACCGGTGGCGGTGTTCTCCGGAGCGTCGGGCTCGATCGGCGCGGTGCACGGCTACATGAATGTGGCGCTGCATCCGCAGTTCACCGAAAATCATCTGCTGTACTTGAGCTACACCAAGCCATTGGGCGAGAAGCGCACGGCGGTTGCCGTGGCGCGCGGACGCCTGGACGGCAACCGGCTGAGCGACGTCAAGGATGTATTCGTTTCGGCCGACGTGCGTGGAGCGCTGGCGATGACGGTAACGCCGGATGGCATGTTGTGGCTCGCCACGGCCGGAAATGCCGCCGCGCAAGATCCCAATTCCCTTCAGGGCAAGGTGCTGCGACTGAAGGATGACGGCAGCGTGCCGGCCGACAACCCCTTCGTCGGCAAGTCCGGCGCCAGGCCCGAGGTCTTTACCCTGGGGCATCGCAGCGTGCTGGGATTTACGCGACGGCCCGGAACGCAGGAGATGTGGATCTCGGAGATGGGTCCGAATGGCGGTGATGAGATCAACGTGCTCAAGCCGGGTCGCAACTACGGTTGGCCGCTGGTGAGCCTGGGTCGCACCTATCCGGGCCCATGGCAGGCAAAGGTCAACGAGCCCACCCATGCCGGGTTCGAGCCTCCCATCATTTACTGGATGCCGTCGATATCGGTTACCGGTCTTACCTTCTATACCGGTGATGCCCTGCCGAAGTGGAAGGGTGATCTGTTCGTTGCCGGCGTGCGCTATGGCGAGATCCCGGGTACGGGTCGCCTGGATCGCGTGCTGCTGAACGCGAACATGGAGGAATTGCGCCGCGAAAGCCTGCTCGCCGACCTGCATCAACGCATCCGCGATGTGAAACAAGGGCCCGATGGCCTGCTGTATGTGGCGACTGATGAACCCGCGGGGGCCATTCTGCGGATCGAGCCGGCACCTTAGCGATTATGGTAAATACCTTGCCGCTCTTGACAACATTTCCGATGGGCCTATTATTTCTGTATAGACAGAAATATCGGAAATGTCATGCGACTCACACCGGTCATGCAGCGCTACATCGTCCATTGGGGCGAGATGGGCACCCGTTGGGGCATCAATCGATCCGTGGCGCAGATTCACGCCCTGTTGTACCTCTCCCCCCAGCCTCTCCATGCAGATGAAATCGCCGAGACCCTGGGCATCGCACGCTCCAACGTCAGCGTCGGGCTGAAGGAACTGGTCACCTGGAAGCTGGCACACGTCACCCATACCTTGGGCGACCGCCGTGACTTCTTTGTGGCGCAGCGCGATCCCTGGGAGGTGGTGCGTGTCATCGTCGCCGGGCGCAAACAACGGGAACTGGATCCGACCGTGGGATTTCTGAAGGAATGCGCGCAGGAGCTCGAATCGGACACGGAGACGCCGCGCCATGTCCGGGATCAGATACTCGGGCAGCTGGAATTCATGGAAACCCTGATGGCTTGGTATACCTCAATTGTCGGGCTGCCCCAGAAAACGCTCATGAAAATGATGCGCATGGGCCAGAAGATTGCCAAGTTCATCGGTGACTGAGGCGCAGTGGCGATCATGAGTCACGCCGCAGCACTCCAGGAAAGCGACCGCTGCGCTTCGCATGAGCTCAAGGACCTGCTCGGCAAGGCGGCATGGGCACGCCTGCCCGCCGCGGTTCGGGCAAGATTCAGCGATGCGGCGCAAACCGTCGACTACGTGGGTGAATTCGCCGTCATTCGCGCCAGTGCGCTAGGTCTGTTCATCGCCTGGGTCTGCCGACTCATCGGCACTCCGGTGGCGCCGCACGCCGAAGAGAACGTTTCCGCGGTGGTACACGTCCAGCCCAGGAACGGGGGTGTCGAATGGCGCCGTGAGTACCTTTGGCGGGATCACCCACCCTCCGTCGTGCGTTCCACCAAGCTGATCGATTCGGGCGGGACGCTGGTGGAAGTGCTGCCCGCGGGCCTTTGCATGGCCCTGGAGGTCTACGAAGCGGCTGCCGTCCTGCATTTCGTGAGCCAGCGTTACTTTTTTGAATTTACCCTGCCGCAGATCGGCCGCCTGCGTTTGCCGATACCACACTGGCTCTCCCCTGGCACCACGCATGTCGAGCACGCAGATTTGGCCGATGGCTGGTTTCGCTTCTCGATGACTGTCATGCATCCGGTCTTCGGTGAACTCTTCCACCAGACCGGATGCTTTCGTTCGTCAGGAGTGTGACATGGATACGGCATTTGCCTTGATGACCATTCAGGCACTGATGGGTGGACTGGACAATCTCTGGCACCACGAGATTACGCAGCGCCTGCCGGCCCATCGCAGTGCCGCCCAGGAACTCGCCCTGCATGCCTGGCGCGAATTCTCGTATGGATTCCTATTTTTTGCCTTCGCCTGGTACCGCTGGCAGGGAGCATGGGCGGTGCTTCTCGCAGGGGTACTTGCCGTGGAGGTCCTCGTCACCCTCGCGGACTTTGTCATCGAGGACCGGACCCGCCATCTGCCGCCCTCCGAGCGGGTGCTCCACACCCTCATGGCTGCGAACTACGGTGCAGTGCTGGCCTTTCTGGTCCCCGTGCTCAGCGGCTGGTCCCAGATGCCCAGCCGCGTGGTCGGGACCGCGCACGAATTTTCCTGGGCCTTCAGCCTATTCGGTGCCGGGGCGCTGGCCTGGTCGGTACGCAATACGGTAGCCGTGCTCAGGCTTCGGCGGCCGCCGGAATGGGTTCGCAATCCGATTGCGGCCGGACCGGCGGCCACACCGCGAACCATCCTGGTCAGTGGCGCCACGGGTTTCATCGGCGGACACCTCGTACAGCGATTCATCGGGCGCGGCGACAAGGTTATCCTCTACACGCGCAGGCCCGAGGTCGCCTTCGATCGATTTGGCCCCCACGTACAGGTGGTGACGGACCTGGACGATGTTGAAGCCTCCGTCCGTATCGATGCCATTGTCAACCTGGCCGGTGCCCGCATCCTGTCACTGCCCTGGACAAAGGCGCGACGCCAGCATCTGCTGACCAGCCGCATCGACACCACCCGCGCCTTGACCCTGCTCATGGGGCGACTCTCGCAACCCGTGCGCGTCTTCGTCAGCGCCAGTGCCATCGGGTACTACGGCATTCGGGGTGCGGAGCTGCTGGATGAGCAGTCTCGCCCAACCGATGAGTTTCAATCGCAGTTGTGCCAGGAGTGGGAGGCCGCCGCCAGGGCCGCTGCCAGGCTCGGTGCACGGCTGGTGCGGATGCGCATCGGTCTGGTGCTGGGCCGCGATGGGGGCGCCTTGCCGCAGCTGGCGCGACCGATACGCCTGGGCCTCGGGGCAGTCCTGGGTAGCGGGCAACAGTGGGTGTCATGGATCCACATCGACGATCTCGTGCGTCTGTTCGAGTTCGCCATCGAAACCCCTCGGGTGAGTGGCGCGGTGAATGCGGTTACACCGGTGCCGGTGACGCATCGGCAGTTTCAAGCTTCACTGGCGGATGTTCTGGAGCGCCCGCTGTGGTGGCGGGTACCGGCGAGGCTTATCAGGTGCACCCTGGGCGAAATGGCCCAACTACTCGTTGACGGTCAGCGCGTCCTCCCGGCTCGCGCCACGGCAGTGGGATTTCAGTTCCGGCACATCCAGATCCGCGAGGCCCTTGCTGATCTGCTCCAGGCGCAGCCCGTTGCAGGCGCGAGCGCCGATATCTATTTCAATGGGCAATGTCCGGTCTGCAACACCGAAATGACCAAGTATGCGGCCTTGTGCGCCAATACGCAGCCGGGCCTGCGTTTCATCGCCGCGGCGCAACAGCCCAATGCCCTGGCCCAGTGCGGCCTGCGCCGCGAACACCTTGAACGTCGCGTCTACCTGCGTCGTGCCGATGGTCTCATTGTGAGCGGGATACCGGCGTTGATTGCGCTGTGGTCATCAATGCCACGCTACCGATGGCTTTCAAGATTGGTGGGCCTGCCATTGCTGCGACCGATGGCCGTGATTTTGTACGATCACCTCGTCGCACCGACGCTGGCATTCTGGGCAAGCCGTCGCGACCCGTCCGCTGTTCCCGTCGCACGACATCAGTAATTGGATCATCGTAGAACCTTTCCATCGGCCCGGTGCACACACGAGGTATAGCACCGCGAGGACTGAAGGAGACAACGATGCCGCATGGGATGACACGCCGCCACGTGATGATCAAGGTTCTTTCCGTAAGTGCCCTGCTCCCGGCCCTCGAGGATCTGGCGTGGGGTGCGCAGAGTGCGGGTTTGACCCCGCTGGATTCAAAAGACTCTGCAGCGAGCGCTCTGGGTTTCGTCGCCGACGCCACCGCCGCAAGTGCCAACCCCATGTACAAAAAGGGTCAACACTGCGGCTCATGCGTGCATTATCTTGGGCAACCCTCAGACCCGACGGCCGGCTGCAACATTTATGCCGGGCGCTCCGTGCCCGCCAATGGCTGGTGTGCGGGTTGGTCCCAGCGACCTGGCTGACAGGGCATTTCGGTCTGTCCTACCCGCATTTGGGAAGCCTGCGGCTAAACCGAGGCGGGATGGCGGATGCAAAATAGCCATCATGGACAGGCATCTTGTAACCCTGGCGGCATTACCGCTCGCGGTTTTGCTTTCGGTGACGGCCTGGGCTCAGATAGCCCCAGCGGCCAGCGGCGAGCCCGCTGAACCCGTCACCCCCTCGGGTGCCGCGACCACCAGAACCCCGGGCACTCCTGGCGCATCAGACACCCCCGGGGCTTTGCTCAAGAGCCCCAGCAATGACACACCCAGGGTGAGTTCCAGCCCCGTTCCGAAGAGCAAGAAAGCCTCGAGCAGTGCCCCTGCGGCGGAGGGTGCGGCGAACTCACCCGCCGCCCCGACCAAATAGCGACTTTCGGGCGCTCCTAGTTGACCGGCTGCAACTCGCTCCAATCTCCCGAGACATGTTCGTTCGGGTTGAAGCCCGCATCGTTGCTCATAATGTAGGTGTCGGACCCGTTCTGCCAGGCATGATCATATAGATTGCTCAGCTCCTGGGTCTTTCCCGTACTCGGGTCGCGGAATGTCTGCACGCCGCGGATGTTCTGATCCGCGTGGAAGGCGCTGGCGTCGGCTCCTCGCATGGCATCGGCGGTCTCGCCATTGATGGTTTGCGCGGCCTTGGTATAGAAATCCGCCCACATCTTGTTGATGGTCGCCAGCTTTTGCGCCTGCATCTGGTCCAACTTCGACACCACGCCGTTCGAATATGTCAGCCACTGCCGCTCGGGCTGTACGGAGCTGGTAATCACCTGAAAAAGCTTGTCGTTGCCCTCCAGTTGACCTTTGGGTGCGGAAAAGGCCACCAGCGACGTCGCATGCGAATCGTAGAACGACCCGCGACCGGCGGGATAGATATCGACGACGATGGTTACAGCCACCCAGTCCTCCATATCCTTGCCGTCCTTCTGGTATGCCAACCGTACGCGAACGGCCTCGGTGCGCGTGTTTCCGGTATTGCCGTTGCCCGGCGGCAGACCCAGCCTCTTGCGCACGATTTCGTTCAGTTCAGGAAAAGGCGCCACCGAGACCACCGTAGTGCCAGCCGGATAGAGTTTGAGGATGTTCTGACGAATGTAGTCCTCGGCTTTCATGGGTTTCGCAACCGGACAGGGTTTGCCTCCTGCGCCAAGCGCACGGCGCGTCGGATCGTTCAAGGTCTGCAGTACCGAGGGATCGTCGGCGTATTGCCAGCTGTAGTCAGGTCCGGCCGCGTAGGCTGTGGACCCGTCCGCGCTGGTAGCCTTCAGGTTGATGGCAAAAATATCCGAGAAACAGCCGCTCGGACTGCCGCCGAGCCTGACGCCGCCTTCGACCTTCCAGGTCGACGGAATCAGCAGATCGTAGGCCGGCACGGTGGGATGCGCAGCATCCGGACCTGGACCGGTTATCTGAACCTTCTTCATGACGAGATAGGACGCGGCGGCGGATGCCGAAGTGCGCGCGGATTTGGACTTGGAACCTGCAGCACCGATGCCGGAGGGAGGACTTGCCGCGCGCGCCGCAATCAGAGCATCGGCCGAGTCCGCCCGGGAGCTCGATCCGGTGGGGGGTGCCGCGGGTGGGGCGCCCTGCGGGGCGCTGGAGGTCATCTTCGAGGCCTGAGCGGCCGCCTGCTTGCACTTATCCGATAGCGAATCCCTGTTCTGCTTGAGGCAGGCGATGATGCGGCCACCCCCGGAGGGCACGCCGGAACAGAACTTCTTGGCATCATCGGCGCAGCCAGCCGTGAGAATTTGAATGGCCGTCTGCGCATGCGCCAGACTCCATGGAGCAGCGGCAGCCGCACTGACGACCAGCATCAGCGACAAACGTTTCATGGGCGACCTCGATATGATGACGGACCAGTCGATGGGTGTAATTTTGGCCCGATAATACGCGTTCCGGGCGTGTCTTATAGTCCTCGTGTGGCTGTTGCTCGACTCTCTGCGCCGTGTCGACGGCGGCGCTATGGCTGATGGTTGGGCGCGCCGCGATTGGCGCGGTGTGAAAACGTGGCATGATCCAAGTTCCAAGTGATTTTGGACCTGCATCATGCCCACCAACGCCGATGAACGCCTCACGCTGGAGCTCAGCAGTCCCTCAGGTTTGCGCGCCAGCTTCAATCGCAACGGCTCGCTGCGTCGCTTGGATTGCGGTGCGACTGCGCTGACATTGTTTGTCGGCAACGAAGTCGAAGGCGGCCCTGCCAACCTGTATCTACGGCAGCATGCCGATCGCATCCGGTGGATTCCGTTGCTGGGTCCCGCAAGTCCCACTCGCTTCAGCCTCGACCCCCATGGCGCGGTTTTGCTGGGACGGGGAACCTGGGGCGACATCGGCTATCGGCTCGAGCTTACACTGGCCGCCGGAGCCGCCGCATGGTTCTGGCGCGTGCAGCTGGAGAACCACGGTGCCACATGTCACGTTCTGGACCTCACTTATGCTCAGGATCTGGCCCTGGCGCCTTATGGGGCGGTACGCCTCAATGAGTACTATGTCAGTCAATACCTCGATCACACGGCGCTGTCGCATCCCAGGCAGGGATTCCTGATTGCCTCGCGCCAGAATCTTGCTGCAGAGGGACGCCACCCCTGGAGCCTGATTGGCGCCCTTGGAAAAGGTGCCGGGTTCGCCACCGATGCCTTGCAGTTCCACGGCCTGGCTCCCCGGGGCGGCCATGCACCTGCGGGTCTCAGTGCCGATCTGCCCACGAGCCGCCTGCAGCATGAGCACTCCATGGCGGTGCTGCGCGACACCGTGATCCGCCTCGAGCCCGGCCAGAACAGCGGCACCGGCTTCTTTGGTCTGTATGTGGAGGATCATCCCGAAGCCACTTCGCAGGCGGATCTGCAGCGGCTCGATCAGGTTCTGGCGCTGCCCGAGGCCACAGCGGCACCCCACCGGGTGTTCCCCGAGGTGGAATCGGACGACCCACGGACGCTGTTCAGCACTGCCGAGCCCTTGCAGGGCCGGGACCTGAGCACACCCGAATTACAATCCTTGTTTGCCGGCCCCTGGCGCCACCTTGAGATCGCCGAGTCGGGCGAGGCGCTGTCGTTCTTCTGCGGTGCTGACCGTCATGTGGTGCTGCGGGCCAAGGAACTGCGGGTACGGCGGCCCCATGGTCACCTGCTGCGTTCCGGCCGCCATACGACACCTGATGAAACCTCCCTCACCTCTACGGCATGGATGGCTGGGGTTTTCCACTCGATGCTGACCCAGGGCCACGTCAGCATCAACCGCATGCTCTCCACCGTCCACAGCTACCTGGGCTTGTTCCGTTCACACGGCCAGCGGGTATTCGTGGAACTGGACGGCGCCTGGAGGCTGCTGGAGGTGCCCTCAGTCTTCGCGATGTCGACTTCGGCCTGCTCGTGGATCTACCGCTACGACCGGGGTGAGATTCAAGTGAGCTCCGAGGCGAGTACTGACGGCCCTGACATGACGCTCATCCTGCGGGTGACCGCAGGAGCGCCACTGCGATTCCTGATCGCGCACCATCTGGCCTTGAATGGAGATGATGGCAGCGCCCCCGGCGCTGCGCTGTGGCGGCAGGAGGCGCAGCACATCAGCGTGACACCGGCCCCCGGGTCGGAGCTGGCGCAGCGTTTCCCGAACGGCAGCTTCAGTGTCAGTGCCCTGCCGGGCACTGCGTTCGAGAAGGTCGCGGACGATGCGCTGCTGTTCCTCGATGGACGATCACGCCGGCAACCCTTTTTGTGCCTGCTGACCGCCCCCACCGCCATGGCGGGGCTGCAGATCCAGGGCCATCTGCTCAGCAGCAGCACACCGGCACCTCAGACCCTCCGTGTAGGCAGCGACCTGGCACCGACGCTGCAGATGCGCATTCCGGAGCGCAGCCCGCTGGGGGTCGCCGCCACGCGCATCGCGGAGATGGCGCCCTGGTACGCCCAGAACGCCTGGGTGCATTACCTGGCCCCTCGTGGCCTGGAGCAGTACTCGGGGGGCGGATGGGGCACCCGCGATGTCTGTCAGGGGCCGGTGGAAATGCTGCTCGCATTGGATCAGGTCGCACCGATCCGGGATCTGCTGCTGCGCGTGTTCAAACAACAGAACCCGGACGGGGACTGGCCGCAATGGTTCATGTTCTTCGAACGTGAGCGCAACATCCGCCCGGGCGATTCGCACGGCGATATCGTCTTCTGGCCGCTTCTGGTGCTTGCGCAGTATCTGATCGCCGCCGGCGATCCGGGCATCCTCGAGGAGCAGGTCCGGTACTTTGATCCGGGTGGTCCCGATCGGGGCGAGCAGGCGACGGTGTGGCAGCATGTGCTGCGCGCCCTTGACCTGACGAAGCAGCGGGTCATTCCCGGCACTGCCCTGGCAGCCTATGGGCACGGGGATTGGAACGACTCGCTGCAGCCGGTGGCGCCGCAGATGCGCCACCAGCTGTGCAGTACCTGGACGGTGACGTTGCAATTCCAGACTCTGACCACCCTGGCGACGGCACTGCGCCCCCTCGGCCGAGCCAACGAAGCGGCCGCCCTGGAAGAGCAGGCTCAGGGCGTGTATCGCGACTTCCAGCGGCTGCTGCTACCCGATGGGGTGCTGGCCGGTTACGTGCAGTTCGCGGACGGGGAGGTGCGCTATCTGCTCCACCCGCGCGATGCCATCACCGGTATCCGCTACAGCTCGCTGGGAATGATCCATGCGATTCTTGAGGATCTGCTCAACCCCGAGCAGGCGCGCGCACATCTGCATTTGATCCGGACCTATCTGAGCGCACCGGATGGCGTGCGACTCTTCGACCGGCCCATGGCCTATCACGGCGGCCAACAACGGTTGTTTCAACGAGCCGAAACGGCGACTTTCTTCGGACGCGAGATCGGGCTGATGTACACGCACGCCCATCTGCGTTTTGCGCAGGCCCTGGCACATGTGGGAGATGCGGAGGGGTTCTTTCATGCCCTGTGCCAGGCCAACCCCATCGCGATTGCCTCGGTCGTGCCGCGTGCCACCTTGCGGCAGGCCAACTGCTACTACTCCAGCTCCGATGCGGCCTTCATGGACCGCTATCAGGCCAGCGCAGAATACCCACGCGTGGCACAAGGCAGCATTGACCTCGATGGGGGCTGGCGCGTGTATTCGAGCGGCGCCGGCATCAGCCTGAGCCTGATCATGCGGGGCTTTCTCGGGCTCAGCCGTGAGGGCGAGGTCCTGCGCCTGGATCCGGTGATACCCGCCGCCCTTGATGGCCTCAGGGTCAAGACGCGCCTTGCCGAACATCCGATCGAGATCGAATACCGGATCGCGGACCCCGGCTGTGGCGTGCAGCAACTCGTACTCAATGGCAGCTCTCTGCCCTTCACCAGAGCAGTGAATCTCCATCGGACCGGCGCCGCTCTGGTGGCGCTGCCGGCGGTGCTGGGGCAGCTGCGTGCCGAGGACAATGTGTTGCAGGTGAAGCTCGGCCAGTAGCAAGGCTTGTACCCTTTATCTGATCGGTCGCACCTCAATCAGCTCGACGCCTTGCAGCGGCAGTCGAGTCTGCAACTCAAGGCTGCCATCCTGCCTTGGTGATCCTAAGGGAATCGAATGCGCCACCAAGCGCGAAGCTTGCTGCAGGCGAGTCACCTGCTGCGCGCTCGGGTGGGCCGGTGTACCCAGGGCCTTCCATTCGGTGAAGGAATCAGCGTCGTGCCGGTCTATGCGCCAGGCGCGTGCCTGAAACTTCAGGCCCGGCGCAACGCCCCTGAGCAGCAGCTGGATATCGGCCGCGGGCCCCGGCACGTCGTCGTCGCGGTAATGCCAGAGCAGAATATCCAACCGCCCGTCTGCCAGCGTACGGGTCGCCAGCACCCCGATGTCCGGCGCGCTGCGCACGCCGTCTGAGACGATCCGCGTGAGCGGCACCTCGGCGCTGCTGGTGGCCTGGACCTGCTCGGAACCGAGCCTTGCGAACAGCCGAAAGACATTCAGGACCGGCAGATCGACACCGTTGGTGGCAAGCTGTCGATAGCCGGCGAACCACGGCTGCTCGACAAAGGTGAATGCCCAAGTGAGCGCTCCGTCAAGACTGACTTTTCTTCGGCGGGCGAGTTCCCACAGCCGCGCATAGACAGCAGCCGTGTAACTTGAGTACATGGTGTCGTTGCGATAACTGTTCTGCGCGCCCGTGCAGGCGGCTCAGCCCTCCGGGTCGTTCTCACCAATGATGATGGGCGTATGGGCCAGCTGTGGTACCGCAGCGATGCTGGCGAATCCCTCATCGGCAGTCCTGAGTTGCTTGGAGATGTCCATGCGAACATGGCCGTCGACCATCGCGGGTTCACCCTTGGCGTGGAAGGAAATGAAATCGCTGGGGGTACCCATCGCACCGGTCGCATAGTTCGTGCCCAGGGTGATATGCCGCAGGAAACCTGCCATGAAGGCGCCACCGGCTCCCGCAACATCCGGTCCGCCGACACGCGCGCTGGGCAGCGCGCGGCGCACCGCATCGACGCCAAAATCGTGCAGACGATAGAAGTCCTCCGGCGTACCTCGCCAGTAGAAGTCCAGGTTAGGCTCGTTCCACACCTCGAAATACCAGCGCTCGACTTCGGCGCGACCATAACGCTGAACGTTGTGACGGGTCCATTGGTAGATCAGTTCAGCCCACCGGCGATAGTCGCGAGGCGGATAGGACCAAGCCGAGGGCAGAGCCTTGTAATCGACTCCCGCTTCCCAGGGGCGGTGGTAGGGAATGCCGGCCGGCGCAGAACTCAGGGCTTCGGGCATGAAGCCTATTTCCAGGTAAGGATGGATGCCCCGCGCCAGGTAGGTGTCGATGATGTGATCGACGATGGTGAAGTCGTAGACGGGTCGGCCATCCTTGAGGCTGTAGAGGTTGGTGCTGCCCCACTTCAGTCCAGGCGTACCGTCCCCGCTCGTCATCAGATTGTGAGCGCGGAAATAGACGGCACGCGGACGCAGTTGGCCGAGTTTCCTCAACAGCTCCTCGCCCTCGGTGCGGGTGGCATAGTTGGGTTCATCCGCACCGAAGAAGCGCCAGATCGGCTGCAGCGTCCCCAGCGGCTTGGAGCCATCCACCGTCACGGTCACGGGAAAGGCGGCCGCGGAGCGCATGACCGCAAAGAACAGCGCCACGATCCACAGCGCCGCGCGCACACTCGTCACTGAAGGTCTGCCGCGATAGTCGCGTAGCACGACGCCCGGAGCGTTCGCAGGGCGATGCATCATTCGGGCAGGGTGAGCTGCCCCACGATCTCGAAGCGACCACTGGACGATGCGGCTGCCGTGTCAGGCTGACCGCCGCCGACCGAGACGGTGTACTGACCCTGAGCGACGATGATCTCTCCCGTGTCGGTGACCATGCTCAAATCCCGCGGCGCCAGGTGAAATTCGACCTTCTGAGTGGCGCCCGGCGCCAGATGGATGCGCTGAAAGCCGCGCAGCGCCCGATTGGGAGCACCCGGAATGTCAGGAAACTTCAGGTACAGCTGCACCACCTCGTCTCCCGCGAGCCCGCCGCTGTTGGTTACCGTAACCGCAACGTTCAACGGCTCGCCCGCAGTGACCGGCGCCTGCGGCAGCGTCATCGCGCCGTACTGGAACCGGGTATAGCTTAGGCCGTAACCGAACGGCCAGAGCGGTTCGCCCTGGAAGTAGCGATAGGTACGGCCCTTCATCGAATAATCTTCGAAGGAAGGCAGCTGCTGCACATCCTTGTAGAAGGTGACCGGCAGGCGCCCGGCGGGATTGTTCTTGCCGCTCAAGGTCTGCGCAATAGCTGTGCCACCCTCCTCGCCCGAATACCAGGATTCCAGGATCGCCGACGCGTGGGCCTTCTCCCAGTTGACACTGAGGGCACTACCGTTCATCAGAACGACAACGAGGGGCTTGTGGGTGGCCGAGAGCGCCTGAACCAGATCCTCCTCCTGCCTGGGCATATCAAGACTGGTTCGGTCCCCGCCCAGGAAGCCGGGCTGGTCGACCTTCATCTCCTCTCCTTCCAGGCGACTGGTAATGCCGACGACGGCAACGACCACATCAGCCTCGTTCGCGGCAGTCACAGCGGCCGGGTCTGGTACGTCCTGCACCGGTGTCCAGATGAGCTGAGCCTGCAGGTTGCGGCCGCCACCCTGGCCGAATTCGACCTCCAGTTTCAGCGGACGTCCCCGTTCCAGGTGAACCCGTCCGAGGCTGGCCCCGGAACTGTACATCTGCACGAGCTGCCTATCTGCGACGGTAACGCTCGCGGACCCACTGGCTTTGATGCCGATCAGGTAGTCACCGGTCTGGCTGGGCTGGATAAATCCGCTCCAATGGACCGATAGTGCCGATTTGCCGCGCGCCTGCTGCGGAAGGTTGCTCTCCTTCAGGTCCACCACCGGCTCGATGCGCGACACCAAGGGTGCGGAGCGCGCCTCGAGGCTTTGGCCCGCACTGTAGTCCGCCTTCAGGCCCGGCCGCCCATCCGGCGTGGTGAGTACCGCGGCGGGTATGGGGGTACCCTGATTGGAAAGAAAGTCAGTCCCGGCCACATAGCTGATCTTGGCGTCGGGAAATTCGGCCCTCATTCCTTCCAGCACACTCACCGTGTGCGAGGGAATGCCGTTGTAGTTGCCCAGCAGAACAGCCGTCTGGTCGGCAAGGGGACCGACCACCAGGATGTGTTTCACGGACTTCAGCGGTAGCAGGCCATCGTTCTTGAGCAGCACCATGGACTCATTGGCCATGCGGCGCGCCAGGCTGCGGTGCGCAGCGCTGTCGAGCTGCGTCTGATCCAGCTTCGCATACGGCACTTTTTCCGGCGGGTCGAACATTCCGAGGCGGATGCGGGCCGTGAACAAACGCACCAGAGCCGTGTCGATGGCGCCCTCGGAAAGATAGCCCTGCTGGACCGCCTCGATATAGGGACGGTAGTCGTGATCGTCCTTCACCTTCTCGAAGAAGTCGATGCACTCGTTGTCCATGCCGTGTTCCAGCGCGATGGCCGAGGCCTGAGGCTGGCTCGGGCGATAGCGATGCCCGACATCGATGTCGCGCACGGCGCCGCAATCCGAGACCACATAACCCTGGAACTGCCATGCACCGCGCAGCGTTTGCTGCAACAGGAAGTCATTGGCGCAAGCCGGTTGTCCGTTGATGGCGTTGTAGGCGCACATCACCGATCCGGCATGGCCCTCCACGACAGCCGCGCGAAACGCCGGCAGGTACGTGTCCTCCTCGTCATGTCTGCTGACATCCACGTCGGCGAAGTGCCGGGTGGGCTCCGGACCGCTGTGCACGGCGAAGTGCTTGGGCGTTGAGATGACGCGATAGTAGTTCGGATCCGTGCCCTGCATTCCGGTCACGAACGCGACCGCCAGCCGGGCGCTTAGAAATGGATCCTCACCATAGGTCTCCTGGCCTCGCCCCCAGCGCGGATCGCGGAAGATGTTGACATTCGGTGCCCAGAAATCCAGGCCCTCGAAGATGTCGGAGTGACCGGCGCGTTCGGCCAGGACGTGCTTGATCCGGCCCTCGACGCCAATGGCCGTGGCCATTTCGTGGATGCCGGCCACATCGAACGTCGCGGCAAGGCCTATGGGTTCAGGAAATTCGGTGGTGCCATTTACGGCAACGCCGTGAAGGGCCTCGCTCCACCAGTCATACGCCGGAACACCCAGGCGCGGAATGGCCCGGGCCTGGTTGACAAGCTGGGATGCCTTCTCCTCCAGCGTCATACGCTGCACCAGGTCGGCCGCCCGTTGCTGCGGGGATAGCCCCAGATCCTTGTACGGCAGAACTGCAGTACCCTGGGCACTGGCGCTGATGGCCGCCAGCAATGCCACGCAGGCCGTCAACGCGCGCGTTGCGATTTCCATCATTTTCGGCCCCTCTTGTGCCCGCCAGTGCAACGACACGCGTCTTTTGATAGCGCTATCAGGTTATTATCGGCGGAGTTCTTCGCTACCGTCAAGAAGCTTGCCCGAGCAGCCGCGGCGCACCGGCGCGCTCGATTCGGCCGAGCAGGAAGATATAGCCGCAGATGCCGATGGTGAGATAGATGGCCGCGACGCCAAACACCCAAGTGTAGGCGTGCAGAGCGCTCAATAGGTAGCCGGTAATGATGGGCGCGCACACGCCGGACAGCTGGTTTGAGAAATTGACGATGCCGCCTACTTTGCCCACGTCCCGGCGACCCGCGATGAGCGATGGCAGCGACCAGCCCACCGCCGAATGGACCGATAAGCCACCGATCGACAGGCTGATCCACATCAGTGCCTGCGCTGCCGTATGTGCGCTCGCGGCGCCCAGAATGCCCAGACCACAGCAAGCGCCACCGATGAGCACGATGCGGCGCACGCGGTTCGCATCAGCGCCACGCCTGATGAGCAGATCCACGAGCCAGCCGCCCACGGCCAGTTCGCACAAAGTGGCTATGAGCCAGGGCACACTGGTGTAGAAAAATGAGTGCATCAGGTCGATATGCAGTGCCACCGCGAAATAGGTGGGCAACCAGGTCAGCAGCAGATAAAAGATGTAGTTGTAGGAGCCAAACCCCAAGGCCAAGCCGATGACCTTGCGTTCCCCAAGCAGCCGCCACAATGAGGTCTGCGGCTCATCCGCCTGTTCCGTCTCCTGGCCATCGCCCGTGATATAGCGGCGTTCGGCATCGGAAAGCCCCGCATCTTCTTCCGGGTCGCGATAGACGCGCCAGAAATAAACACAATAGAGCAAGCTGATCGCGCCTGTGGTGGCGAACCCCCAGCGCCATCCGGCCCTGAGCAGCACGAAGCCCACCAGCGGAATGCCGATGACCGAAGAGAACTTGGCGGCACCATCAAACAGCGCCGTCGCCAGACTGCGCTCATGTTGTGGAAACCAGCGACCCACTGCCTTGGCGCAGGCTGGGAAAGTCGGCGCTTCGCCGATTCCCAGCAGAAACCTCGCGCCGAACAGCGCGCCCAGTGATGGCGCAGCTGCCCCGCCAAAGGTCGCCACGCTCCACAGCAGGACGCCCGCACGTCCCACCCGGCGCACACCGAATCGGTCGAGGATCACGCCGATGGGCAATTGGCACAGCCAGTAGGTAAGGTTGTAGGCGCCCGAGAGGTAGCCGAATGCCACATCGGAAATTGCAAACGCCGTGATCAGCGCGGCGTGCGAAGCGGAGAGGTTCACCCGATCCAGGTAGCTGACCAGCACCCCGAGGCCGAGCAACCATGCGATGCGCCAGCGGCGTCTTGCTTGGGCTGCCAATGAAGTGCCTAGCGACGCATCTACAGGCCGCCCTGCACCACGGTGTTCTCGAGCGTACCGATCGGATCGATGGTGATGCGAATCTGATCACCGGCTGCGAGCGTAAACGTCTCGGGCGGCACGACACCTGTCCCGGTCATCAGATAAGCGCCACTGCGAAAAACGTTGTCGCGGTACAGGTAGTCGACCAGAACAGTGGGCTTGCGCTTCAACTGCGCGAGCGTGGTGGCACCGGAGAATTCAATGTTCCCGCGGCGTTCTATCTCGAGGCGAATGGCAGTGGAAGCTGGCGGCGGGTCGCTCGCTATCAATATGCACGGTCCCAACGCGCACGATCGATCATAGACCTTGGCCTGCGGCAGATAGAGGGGATTTTCGCCCTCGATATCCCGGGAACTCATGTCGTTCCCGATCGTGTAGCCAATGATCTTGCCGCGCGGATCAATGACCAGGGTCAATTCCGGTTCCGGCACGGACCACCTGGCATCGCTGCGGATGCGCACCGGTTCTCCGGGAGCTGCCACCCGGCTCGCAGTGGCCTTGAAGAACAGCTCGGGGCGCTCGGCCGAGTAGACTCGGTCGTAAAAGTCGCCGCCTCCGGCGTCCTTTGACTCGGCCATGCGTGCGTCACGACTGCGAAAATAGGTGACGCCGGCAGCCCACACCTCCTGAGTGCCGATGGGCGCAAGGATTCGCGCGCCGGTCAAGTCCGCAACGCGATTGGCGGAGGTGGCGACACTGAGCAGATAGCTGCGCAGATCGCTGTGAGCGATCAGCGCATCCCAGCCGGGTTCGGGCACGCGATAGCTGCCGCCGTCGTGCTGAATGAAATTGCCATCGCCAGTGCGGTACAACTTCAATAATTCCATAGTCACTGTAATGGTCCTGTTTGCCTCGCCATATCGTGGAATGGCTCGACAATTTCGGTTGCACAGCGCAGGAACGAATCGGCCACCAGGCGCAGCGGCACCACGTCGACATCGCTGTGACCGGTTGCAATCAGCTGCGTGAAATGTCGGTAGAGGCGTGGATATTCGCCTTCCGTGCCAAGCTCACACTCCTGGGCGCCGATATGCAAGCGCGCGCCGCCCTTGCTCAGACGCAACGACCCGGCGTCGGTCCTGACTTCGATATCCCAGACCGGCTCACCGCTACCGCGCCAGTCAAAGACGGCCTGAATCGGCACACCGCCGGCGCTGCGCATATGAAGCTTGGCGGCAATCGGCGTGGCGCAATTGCCGGGTACCTGCAAAATGCCGTCCAGAATCCGGATCGGGTCCGGTAGGAGTTGTGTGGCGATCGACAGCGCATTGATACCGGGGTCGAAAACCCCGAGCCCGCCCGGATTCCAGATCCACCGCTGGCCAGCATGCCAGTGGCGTACATCCTCTTCCCAGCGAATCTCAACGGACTGCACCCTGCGCCCGGCGAGCCAGGTGCAGGCCCGGTCCACTCCTGAGGCATGGCGTGAATGCCATGCCGCAAACAATGTCGTCCCAGCCCGCTTCGCGAGAGCTACCAGCGTGTCCACCTCAGTGACGGTGGCAGCGGGGGGTTTCTCCAGCAGCACATGCTTGCCGGCCCGAATGGCGCTGGCGGCCGCTTCAAAGCGCAGCTGCGGCGGCTGGCACATCGCCACGGCATCCACGGCAATTCCCGAGGCCAGCAACTCATCCACGTTCTGAAAGACCGGAACATCACCCGACGCGGCGCCGGGACTTGCGGCCGCGACCAGTTCGAACTGCGCCGACGCCGCGATCGTGGGCAGGTGCTGATCATGGGCAATCTTGCCCAGCCCGATCACGGCAATGCGCGTCCTGGCGTTCAAAGCGAGCCGATCGTCACTTCGGGTGTTCGCAGGCGCGCGATGGGGTTGCGTACCGGCAGCGTGAAGGGACGCGCTGAGATCTCAAAGACATCCCCTTCCCGCGTCTGTACGCCGTCGCTGTACGAGAGTGTACCGGTACCGAAAAAGTGCACATGAATATCCCCGGGTCGGCGGAAGTTCGGGTACTTGAAATGATGTTGTTCGAGATTGCGCACGGTGTGCGACATGTTGGACTCGCCCGACAGGAATGGCTTCTCCCATATGACGCTGCCGTCACGGCGGATGCGGCTGCTGCCCTCGATGTGCGCCGGCAGCTCGCCCAGCAGCAGTTCCGGACCCAAAGCGGCCGGGCGCAGCTTGGAGTGGGCGAGCCACAGGTAGTTGTGTCGTTCCATCACGTGGTCCGAGAATTCATTCGCCAGTGCGTATCCCAGGCGCATTGGCCGGCCGTCATCGGCGATCAGGTAGATACCGGCAATCTCCGGCTCCTCGCCCGCATCGAGCGCGAACTCCGGCATAGCCAGAGGCGCCCCCGGGGGCACCAGACAGGAGCCATCACCCTTGAAGAACCATTCGGGTTGTACTCCGCGATGACCATCCGCGGGCTTGCCACCTTCATGCCCCATGAGAAACATCTTCATCGAATCGCTCTGGCGTGGCGTGTCGCTGCCGACGCGGTGCATGCGATCACGCTCCTCGGCGGAGCCGAGGTGGGTCAGACCGGTCCCGCTCAAAATCAGGTGGGCCGGATCTGGGTGGTCAATGGGTGACAGGAGTTCAACCGCACTCAGATCGAGCGCTGCACCCGGTCCGCACTTGCGCACAATCCCCGCAAGCGGGGTGCCCTCACGGCAGGCGCGCTGCGCAAGTTCCCGCGTGGATAACGCGCCGGGAATCGTCACGGGGGCCTGCGCATCGCAAATCGATGCCACGCCGCGCACTCCCTGTGCCGAACGATACTGTATCAATGCAAGCATGATAGATCGCTCATTTGGCGCACAGTATACTGAATAGCGTGGATATCAGATGCGTATCGGCAGCCGCGGCTACCCTTGGGGAAGGACCGCTGTGGGATCCTGAGCACGGGGTCATCTGGTGGGTCGACATCAAGTCGCCAACGATTCACGCCCATCACCCCGCCACCGGAGTCAATCATCGTCAGCGGTTGCCCTATCGACTGACCGCGCTGGCATTGGCGCGCGCGGCGGGCCTGGTGGCCATCGGGGACACCGGCCTGGTGCGACTCGTTGTGGCGCAGGATCTGCAGGTATCGGTGTCGGAAATCATCACGCCCATCGAGCTGGCGCCGGGCATGCGTTTCAACGACGGCAAGGTCGATGCCGAAGGCAGATTCTGGGCCGGGGCCATGGAGGATGCTGAAGGCGCCGCATGTGGCTCGCTGTATCGACTGGATGGTCAGCGACCGGCCACCGTGGTGCGCAGGGATATCCGAATACCCAATGGCCCCTGCTTCTTTGCGGACGGGACCATGCTGAGCACCGACTCTGCGCAAGGTTGCATTACCGCCTTTACGCTAGACCGCGGCGGTAACCCGATCGCTGAACAGCCATTCGCCCGGTTCATGCCCAGCCAAGGCAGTCCGGATGGCATGACCGTCGATTCCGAGGATCATGTCTGGATTGCGTTCTGGGACGGCTGGTGCCTGCGGCGCCTGTCACGAAGCGCACAAGTCGTTGCCGAGGTCGCGCTACCCGTGCAGCGCCCCACCTGCCCGGTTTTTGGCGGTGCCGCCCTGGACCAGCTGTTCGTCACCAGCGCCACCACCGGCCTGTCGGCCGAGCAGCGCCAGCAACAGCCCTTGGCGGGCGGCCTGCTGCGGCTTGAGCCCAGGGTTCTTGGGCGCCATTCACAGACCTTTGCCGGGTGATGCTCGCGAGCCCCACAGCGCGTAGAAAATCACATACAGCTCACATACCGCGGTCAGGACGAAGGAGTGCTGCAAACCAAAGCGGTCGGCCAGCCAGCCCTGAACGATAACCAGCGCCCCACCCGCAATAGCCATGATCAGCAGCCCTGAACCCTCCTCGGTCAGGGGACCCAAACCCCGAATGCCCAGTGTGAAGATGGTTGGGAACATGATGGAGTGAAACAGCCCCACGAGTATCAGCGCCGCCATCGCGATCGGCCCATGGGCGAAGCAGGTGACCAGCATGGTTGCCAGGGCGGCACTGGCAAACCACGCCAGAACACGCTCCGCGGGTATGAACCGCATCATCAGACTGCCGGCGAAGCGACCTACCATCATCCCGCCCCAGAGCAGGAAGAGGTAGTGCGATGCCTGTTCGTGAGTCAGATTCCCGATCGTGGGCTGGGATACAAAACTGATGAACAGGTTGGAGACCCCGATTTCCGCGATCAGATAGATGAAAATCGCCGGTACTCCCAATACCAGGTTACGGTGGTGCCAGAGCGAATGCGCCCGGCGGTCCTGTGCAGAGGCGCGGCGCGTCTGCGCACCCATGTCCGGCAGGTTGAGTCGTCCGATCATGACCGCGAGCACGATCAGAACCCCGGCAACGATGAGGTATGGCAGCTGTACCGCCCGGGCATCCGATAGACGCTGCGCGGCAGTCGATGCCACTCCTGATAATGACGTGCCGGCGATCGAGCGGCCCAGGATGAGATAGCCACCGAACAGCGGCGCGAGGGTCGTGCCCAGGGAGTTGAATGCCTGTACGAAATTGAGCCGGGAAGCCGCGCGCTGCGCCGGGCCGACGACCGCCACGTATGGATTTGCCGCGACCTGCAGAAGTGTGATGCCACAGGCAATCACAAACAACGCCACCAGCGTCACCGAGTATGAGGGGATCCGGGCCGCCGGTATCATCAGCAGCGCCCCGACCGCCATGATGAACAGGCCGCTCAGCATGGAGTGCCGATAGCCGACCCGTTCAATGAGTTTGGCTGAGGGAATGGAGGCGACAAAGTAGGCCACGAACCATACGGACTCGATCAGCGTCGTCTCAAGGTAGTTCAGATTGAACACGCTCTTCAGGTGCGGAAGCAGCGTGTTGTTGATGACGGTGATGAAGCCCCAGATGAAGAACAGGCTGGCAAGTACGCGCAGCGCTCCCCTCTGTGCGGCGGCGGACGCCGCCACCGGGCTCGTGTCCGGTGTGCCCGTCGCCAGATTCATGTCCATCCCCCTGTTCGACCGTATACTATCCCCACGTAGACGGATCGAAAAGAGGGGTCCAGCAGTGTCGGGATCAGCTTTCACAGTGGCACGCCAGATCGCCGCGCTGCTATTCGGAATGCTGGCTGCTGCGCAGAGCATTGCCGGCTCCGCGCAGCGCAGTACCTTCGGAACCCTCCCAGATGGCACCCGCATCGAGGCAGTCACGCTGACGAACGGGCATGGAGTTCGTGCCCGCATCATCACCTACGGGGCAACGCTGCAGGCACTGGAGGCACCCGACCGCAACGGCCACGTCGCCGATGTGCTGCTCGGCTATGACGACCTGGCGAGTTTTGTAAATAAACCCAATTACTTCGGCGCCACCATCGGTCGCTACGCCAATCGCATTGCCGGCGCGAAATTCTCGCTGGATGGCAAGCAATTCCAGTTATCGCAGAACGACAAGGCGAATTCACTGCATGGCGGCAGCAAGGGATTCGACAAGCGGGTGTGGCAGATTCTCAAAACACAGGATGGCCCGACACCCGGTGCAAGTTTCACGCTCACCAGTGCTGCGGGCGATCAGGGTTATCCGGGTAAGCTGAGCGTGACGACCACGTACTCGCTGGATGACTCGGGAGCCCTGAGCATTGAGTTCTCCGCCGTCACCGATGCGCCCACCGTGGTCAACCTCACCAATCACAGCATCTTCAACCTGGCTGGCGAAGGCGCTGCGCAGGGCCTGCGTGGACAGCGATTGACTATCCCTGCCAGTCACTACACCCCGGTGGATGACGGGTTGATTCCGACCGGTGAGCTGCGCCCGGTCGCCGGCACGGTCTTTGATTTCACGCACGGCCGCGTGATCGAGGATGGCATTCGCGACGGCAGCGACCCGCAGATCGTCGCCGGTCGCGGCTATGATCACAATTTCGTACTCGATGCGGGCCTGACAGCCGACGTAAAACTCGCCGCCCGGGTGGAAGACCCCCGTTCAGGGCGCGTGCTCGAGGTGTGGACCACGCAGCCGGGAGTGCAGGTGTACACCGCCAACTTCCTGGATGGAACCCGGGTGGGCAAACAAGGCCACCTGTACCGGATGGGCGACGGCATTGCACTGGAACCCCAGATGTTCCCGAATGCACCCAATGAGCCGCGATTTGCCAGCGCAAGGCTTGATCCGGGCTCGACCTACCACCACCGAATGATTTTCCGGCTTTCCACCCGGCAGTAATTGAGTTCGCATCGCATGTCCCAGACTCCAAGCAAGCTTCGCAGCCGCGCCTGGTTCGACAATCCGGACAACATCGACTTGACGTCGCTGTATCTGGAGCGCTACCTGAATTTCGGCATTTCTCTGGAAGAACTGCGATCCGGACGGCCGATAATCGGCATCGCACAGACCGGGTCCGATTTGTCCCCCTGCAATCGCCATCACCTGGTGCTAGCCGATCGCGTCCGCGAAGGAATCCGCGAGGCCGGCGGCATCGCCATTGAATTTCCGGTGCACCCCATCCAGGAGACCGGCAAACGTCCGACGGCGGCTTTGGATCGCAACCTGGCCTACCTGGGACTGGTGGAAACTCTGTTCGGCTATCCGCTCGACGGCGTGGTGTTGACGACCGGCTGTGACAAAACCACACCGGCCTGCCTGATGGCCGCGGCCACCGTCAACATTCCCGCCATAGCGCTCTCGGTCGGCCCCATGCTCAATGGCTGGCACAAGGGCGAACGTACCGGATCGGGCACCATAGTCTGGAAGGCGCGGCAAATGCTGGCCGCTGGTGAGATAGATTCCGACGGATTCATCAAGCTCGTCGCCTCCTCGGCGCCCTCCACGGGATTCTGCAACACCATGGGTACGGCGACCACGATGAATTCCCTCGCCGAAGCCATGGGCATGATGCTGCCGGGTTGCGCCGCCATCCCGGCCCCGTATCGGGATCGCCAGGAAATGGCCTACCGAACCGGCAAACGCATCGTGGCAATGGTCAGCGAAGATCTGAAGCCCTCGGACATCCTGACACGCGAGTCCTTTCTGAATGCGATCGTAGTGAACTCAGCGCTCGGCGGCTCCACCAACGCGCCCATCCATCTGGCGGCGATCGCCAGGCACGCCGGCATCACCCTGGAACTTCGCGACTGGCAAACCTTCGGGCATGCAGTACCGCTTCTGGTCAACCTGCAACCCGCCGGAGAATACCTCGGTGAGGACTTCTACCGCGCCGGTGGCGTGCCGGCTGTCATCAATCAGTTGCTGCAGGGTCAGCTGATCCACGAATCAGCCATGACTGTTACGGGTCGCAGCATCGGTGAGAACTGTCGCGGCGCCGTGATAGCCGATGAACGTGTCATCCGCCCGTTGCAGCAGCCGTTGGTGCCGAATGCGGGTTTCATCGTCCTGCGCGGCAACCTGTTCGATGCCGCGATCATGAAGACCTGTGTGATCAGCACCGAGTTCCGCCAGCGCTACCTGTCCAATCCCGACGACCCGGACGTCATCGAGGGACTGGCGGTGGTTTTTGACGGACCCGAAGACTATCACCGTCGGATTGACGATCCGAGGTTGGGGATCACTGCCCATTCGGTATTGGTCATGCGGGGCACCGGTCCGGTGGGTTATCCGGGCGCACCTGAAGTGGTCAACATGCGCCCGCCGTCGTATCTGATCCGCGAGGATGTTCATTCGCTACCCTGCATCGGTGACGGCCGCCAATCCGGCACATCCGCCTCCCCGTCCATTCTGAACGCCTCTCCGGAGGCCGCTGCAGGCGGTGGCCTGGCGCTGCTGCGGACCGGAGATCGCGTCCGGATCGATCTTCGGCAGGGAACCGCCAACGTGTTGATCAGCGACGAGGAACTCGTGGCGCGTCGGCGTGCGCTGGTGGCGGCCGGTGGCTATCAGGTGCCCGCCTCCCAGACGCCGTGGCAGGAAATTCAGCGGGCACTGGTAGGTCAACTGGACTCAGGGGCAATTCTCGAGGGTGCCGAGAAGTATCAGAAAATTGCACAAACCGCGGGCATACCACGCGACAATCACTGATCGGACGGACCCTCTGCGGGACTTCACTCGATCATTTATCACAAAGGTCGATAGCACCGTGCAGCGTGCTCAGATGCACGCTGGCCTGGCCCGCGCCGCCTTGCCCCACCTGCCCCTTTACCGGGCCGCTTCCGTCCTGTCCACCAAAGCAGGTATGAATGGAACCGCCGAAGGTGCTGATGTCATATTTGTAGCCCGCATCGGCCGCGACCTTCATGGACAGCTGGCCATTGATGGCCGTGGCCTTCAGGTGCGCCTCAGGCTGCAGGTGTCCGCGAACAACCACATCACCGGAAACGCTCCCCGCATCGACGCTTTTCGCGCCATCCAGTTCCAGATTCAGCTTGCCGTTGACAGTATGAGCGCTGATATCCCCGACGCCATGTGTGAGGAACACCGTGCCATTCACGGTCGATGCCCGAAGGGTTACAACCCCTGGATTTCCTGACACATGAACATTGCCGTTGACGCTGGCGGCCTCCACATCCGCACCGGCAATGCCCGCGTGGACCTCCGCGTTGACCGAGTGCAACCTGGACGCCTTGTGGACGCCATCCACGCTGATCGGGGCGCTCACCGTGGATACCTCGAGACTACTGTCTTGGGGAACGCGGATCTGCAACGTGGCATCGGCGCTGTGATCCGGTACATGGATCAGGTTGTCCTGCAGCTTCACCTTGATCACAATGTGATCTTCGGTGTGTGTCACATCCACACGATCCACCGAGGCGCCGAGCTCCCCTTGAATGTCCACCTCTGGCTTGTCCCACCCGGTCACCGTCACCGATCCTGCGACATTATCGATTTGCACGGATCCAGTCGGGCTTGCCGCCAGATGTTCCGAATAGGCTTTGGCATCTGCGGCGCAAACTGTATTGACCCAGACACTACCGATGAGGCAAAGAATGAGTGCTCGCATGACTAGATACCCCTTCCGGCACGCTCTGCGCTGCCGGCAGCTTGAACTTCCGTTAATACTCGCGTCTCGTCCTGGCAGGTAGTCAGCAGCAACTCCTGCAGGAGCGGGTTGCTTGAGTCCCGCGCCAACGCCGCCTCGATGTCCTGAACCGCCTCGTGTACCGTCGCCAGACTCGCCAGAACCCTCTGGCGTGATTCCGGCGGCAACCCGGACAGAGCTTCGGCGGGCGCACTCAGCAATGCCGTGCGTTCGCGCTGGTACTGCGCATCGCTCACACAAACGCTCGCCAGGACTGGCGTTGCGGCCGCGTTTTCGGTTTCCTTGCGCACCGTGTTCAACGGCCGCTCGCCATGGCCTATCCATACACCTACGGCCACCAGCACAGCTGCGGCGGCGGCCACCGCCAGCCACGCGGGAATGCCGTGGCGGCCCCCGGCACCGGGCGTTGCGACCAACTTGGCGTCGAATCGCCCGGAGGTGATCCGAGTCTCGATTTGCGGCCAAAGGTCCCTCGCAGGTCCAAAGCCGCTCCGTAACGGGTGCAAAGAGTTCACCCGGGTAGAAGGCTGCTGCTCGTTTGAATCCGCCATATCACTTCCCATCCAGATGTAACTGGCTGCGCAGAATTTCGCGGGCCCGATGCAACTGCGCCCTGCAAGTGCCTTCGGCGATCCCCAACATCGCGGCAACCTCGGCATGTGAGAAGCCGTAGATTCCGCAAAGCACCAGCACATCACGCGCCCCATCCGGAAGGGCCTGGATCGCTGCTTCGATATCGCGGACTTCCACGGGGGTGTCGAAAATGACCGGTCCGCTGATTGCCTGCAGCTCCTGGGAGACCACCACGGGGGAGCGCGCGAACTTGCGTCTGTCGCCGATCGCGACATTGGCCGCAATCCGATGAATCCATGTGCCGAAGGAGCTGCGCGCCTTGAAATCCGGCAGTGCGGTCCAGGCGTTGATGAAAGCCTGCTGGGTGCAATCCTCGGCGACAGCCGTATTGCGAACCAAACGCATGCACAGCCCATAAATGCGGTCCAGGTACAGGCGGTACAGCTGTTCGAACGCCCGCATGTCGCCACGTTGCGCGCGAACAACAAGGGCGGGCTCGCCCTCGGCGTCAATTTCCTCAAGCGCCAGGGAATTCATGGGGGGTTAGAGTCCGGCGCGAGTGCTTTTGCTTATCCGAACCCAAAATAAAGAGTTCAGCCCGTCATCCGCTACCGAATTATCCCAAGGCAAGGCCGGCCAGCGTCAGCGCCCCGATGCGAGCCGTGGCTGACTCAGCCTAGTCCACGCCACCCACCGCGGGCGAATCACTGGCCGGAAATGATTCCTCCAGCGCCTCGTCGAGCAACTCCTCAAGGTGCGCCTCTTTGCCCGGTGAGGAATGCTTCTGCATATAGGCAACGGCATAAGAGCAGACGGGCTTCACGCTCCAACCATTGGCCGCCGCCAATTCCACAGCGCCTTGCATCAATTCCCCCGCCACCCCACGTCCACCGATCGCGCGCGGCACTCGCGTGTGGGTGATGCTCATGACCTTGCCATCAAGTTCATAGTCGAGCAGCCCCGTATAGCCCTCGAGTTGTGCCGTTAGACGGTGCGCGTGGCTGTCGTGAATGATCTGCAGCATTGGCGTCATTGGCTCCCGGATGCCATCATGCTTCAGTCTAATGCGCGGCGTCGAATAAAGCCTCAACGGCGGCATCCAGGGCTTCACACATTGTCCTGTGCAGGGCATCAAGACCAAGCTAAATCAATGAGCTAGGGTAGGAAACAAAGGCCGAACGCCGGGGCGAACTGACCGCCGGATGAGCCATGGCCGTGCAGTCAATTCGCCCCGCCTCTGTTCTCACCGTCGGTATCGTCTCCGATTCCGCATTTCCCACACGGGGCGGGCAGCGAGCAATCTAGTCCCGGAAGATTGCGAGACCATGGCGGGAATGTTTCCGGATTCCCGCTCGCGGCGACGCGCCGTTCTACGATCGATGTCGCTTGTTCTTCGCCTTGTGCACAGGTTTGCTTTTCGGTTTCGGCCCGGCCTTCTGTGCCGTCGCTTTCGAGGACTTGCCGCCCTGGGTCGCGATTCGATTCTCTTTGAGATCGACAACCACTGAATCGCGTACCTGCGCGCCCTCGCCCACCGACACTTTGAACTGGACAGACAGCTGTGTTGCGCTGGCGGTGATGGTCAAGAAACCAAATTCGAGAATCGGTGCGACGGCCAAGGTATCCGATCCGACGGTCGTACCGGCCGGCGGCGACTTGGTCACCGGCGCCGTGACGGCATAACCACCATTGCCCGCGACAATGTAGGGAATTTCCTTGCCGGTGGCCGTGCGATGCGTAAATCGCTGATACAGGTGCGCGTGCCCCGAGAGCACCAGATCTGGCCACAGATTGGCCGCACTACAACAAGTGTCCAGGTCGGCTTGTACTCCCGTGGAGCCACCGTGAACCGCGTCCACCGACAGGGGCGGATGATGCACGGCGATAACCACTGCGCGTTTGCCGGCCTCCCGGTCGGGCTTCAGGCGAGTCAATTCGGATTGCAGAAACGCGATCTGTTCATCGGTGATCGGATAATGACCGCCTTGCGAGGAAATCACCCCCGGACCCTCCAGCGCATTGCTGTACAGGCCAATAATCGACACGAATGGCGCATCAAGCGTGAAATACACGCCAGGTTGAGTCATTACGCTGCGCATCATCCCCAGCGCATCCGCGGAACGTGCGACTGATTGGGCGCAGAAATTCGCCTGAAACGCCGCGAGCGACACATTTGTCGGCGCCGTGGACGTCGGACCGAAGACCATGGCGTCGTGATTGCCCGGAATGGCGAATATGGGCCGATCATAGGCCCGATACGGTTCGTAGAACTGATCGTAGTAATACTGAGCCTCACCGAAATTGTAAATCACATCGCCCAGCAGAAATAAAAAGGCCGGCCCTGTGTCACCCGCCTGTTGGACCTCTTGTGCCATGCTGTCCGCGACATGGGCCTCGTGCTGAATGGCGGTGAGTGCTGTCTGAGAGCGGCTCACCTTCGCCGCGCCGGTGTCGCCGGCCGCGTGGAACTGGATTTCCTTGGCCTTTTGAATCGCCGCGACCACATTTGCTGGCAGAAAGTTGTTCAGTTGCAGCGCAGTCGTGGCGTGCCGCGGCGGTATCTTTTGCACTTGCGTCTTATGAGCAAGGTAATACGCCGACTGGTAATACTCCGCACTATTATTGTCTACGCGAAACGTGGTCTCATCAGGACTTGGCTGCGGATCGGCGTAGAGCTGCCCGGCAGGGCCGACTATCTTCGGTATCTGTAGTTGCGGCATCGCGGTCCCACCTCTTTTGACGTCAGCTGCTTATCACAGAATTTATCTCTTCTGTGCTACGCATGAGTGACAAATCGGGCCATTGCTGTAATGTCGCCGATATCCATGAACAGATCCGATTTGGAATCCAGAGCGCACGCGTGATTCTCTTTCAGGGTATTCATCATTTTATCGGTCTGGTGCTACTGGCCATTGCAGCCCTCTTTCCCATTGTGGATCCACTGGGGGGTGCGCCGATCTATCTTGCCCTGGTCAGTGCGCTGACCCCAGCGGATCGGGCACGCACTGCGCGCCTGGTCGCCCTCAATAGCTTCTTCCTGTTGGCGGTCTCGGTACTGATCGGCGCCTACGTTCTGGATATCTTTGGCGTGTCGATCCCGGCGGTGCAGGTCGGGGGAGGACTGATTGTATGCGCCATCGGCTGGTCATTCTTGATGACTCCTGGCTCACCCGCGGTCTCCGATCGAGTCGCTACTCCTGATCCGGATGTTCTTAGCCAAAGAGCGTTTTATCCCCTAACCATGCCCTTAACGGTCGGACCCGGATCGATATCCGTAGCCATCACCCTGGGCGCCAATCCTCCACGTGAATTCAGGTCGCTCTTCACCACGGCGCTGGCTCATGTCATCGGCGTTCTAATCGTCGCGGTAAGTATTTACCTGTGTTACCGCTACGCGGACCGGATCCTGAACAAACTGGGGCGGACCGGCACCAATGTGTTGATTCGGCTTTCGGCCTTCATTTTATTTTGCATTGGCGTGCAAATCATCTGGAACGGTCTGCGGACGCTGCTATCCACACTCCTCCATGGGGCCGCCGACGCCTAGCAGCCACCCAAGCTGGCAGCGATGCTGTAAACGCGTCGGGCGGTAGCCCGGTGCAGACCCATAGCGTGGCGGTGCGGGCTTGAATCACCCCATGTAATATCTTATTAATCAATGTTCTATGACGGTTATATTATTTAAATTGAAGATCTGCGGCGCACCTGATCGCCGCGGATGTGCGAACCGGCCGCTGGTAGAGTGAGCGCTGATGAGCAGTTAAGGATCGGAGCTCAAAGGCCGTGCCGCGATCGGACAATCCTTATTATTCCGGGCTACCCAGCGATCACTTCGACGGTCTGCGCTTCTTTAATCCGGATCACCCCGACACCGATCGCGGCCTTCGTGATCTGCTGCGCTGGAAACTGAAGGAAACAGCCGCGCCCTGGCCGCGGTCCGTCCCCGTGCGGCAGACAGTTCCGGAACCTCGTGTGGCCGGATTGCGAGCGACCATCGTCGGCCACGCAAGCGTGTTGCTCCAGGCAGGTGGCATCAACGTTCTGACCGACCCCGTATGGTCGGAAAGGGCGAGCCCGCTGCGCTTCGCCGGCCCGCGGCGCGTGTGGGCACCCGGAATCGCCTTTGACTCCTTGCCGCAGATCGACGCCGTACTGCTCAGTCACAATCACTACGATCATTTGGACCTGAGGACTCTGCGGCGGCTGCATATCGGGCACAGGCCTCTCATGGTGACCCCTTTGGGGAATGACGCGATCCTGCGGCGTGCGATTCCCGGCGTGCAAGTGGTGGCGGGCGACTGGTGGGAGCGTATCCAGATCGGCAAGGGCGCCGAGGTGACCATCGTCCCGGCCTATCACTGGTCCTCGCGCACGGGGCGCGACCGGCGCATGGCGCTCTGGTCAGGCTTCATGCTCAGTACCGGTGCCGGGCGCACTTATTTTTCGGGCGATACCGGCTATGGGAACGGCCGCATCTTTCGCGAGGTACGGCAACGCATCGGTCGGCCCGATCTGGCTCTGATTCCCATCGGCGCCTATGCGCCGCGCTGGTTCATGTGCGCACAGCACACCGATCCCAACGAAGCCGTGCAGATCCTGGAGGATCTCGAAGCCTCCTGTGCCGTCGGCATTCACTGGGGCGTCTTCCGGCTCACCGATGAGCGGCGGGACGAGCCGCCCGAACTGCTCCGCAAAGCACTCGCGCACCGAGGGATTGCCGCGAATCTATTTCCCGCGGGCGTGCCCGGGGTGAGCTACGAACCAGGCTGACTGAAGAACGGCTTCATATCGCTGTACTCGTAGGACTTGACCTGAGGTGGAGGGAGCGCACCTTGATCCAGCTGCTGCTTCAGTTGGCACAGCGCTTCTTGCGTGCCCGCGAACATGGCGCGCGCCAGCTCATTCTTGTGGATGGAGTGGAAGCGCGACGGCAGGGCCCACTGCACGGCCGGGAAGACATAGCGCAGGTAGGACGGTGTGTTGGAGTTGCCAAAGATGACGCTGGGCCTGTAGATGCCGAGGACCGGAATGCCGACGCCGGTTACCGCCTGCTCCTTCTCCCCGATGATGCGCGCATACATAAACGAGGACCTGATGTCCGCGCCAACGGCGGTCATGAGGCCGATGGCAAGTACACCGCCGGCCTTGCAGCCCTTGGCGAAGGCCTCGGGATACTGTACCTCGATCCGGCGCACCTGTGCTTCGGGCGTCCTTTGACTGCCCTTGCCGACGCCAATGGCACAGAAACCGACCGTGGCGCCCGCATCCCTCACCGCCGGTTCCACGGCCTCGGCCAACTTGTCCATATCCGGCACCACGAGCTCACGCACCTTGACCATGCCGTTGAATTCATCACTGTGCCTGCGGTTCACCACCACCACCTGCCTCACCGCGGGGCTGGCCACCAGCAGCATCACGATCTGCCGTCCAACATTGCCTGTTGAACCCAGCACGACTGCCGAGTAGGGCTGTAGCGCGAAGGGCAGTGATGATTTGAGCATGGGATGCGGGGCCTGCACTAAGGCGCTCCCATGAATGCATAGCGATAGACGCTTCCGTCACGAAGGACCCGCCCCGCAGAGGGATCACGAAAGTGGGCCGGGAAGCAGACTAGATTCTCCTCCACGGCGCGAGCAAGGGTGCGCAGGCGGGTCTGACGGGCCATTTCCGGATCACCATCAAAAGACATGGTCAACTGCGGCCGGATCAGTTGTATCGGGTGGTGGACCACGTCACCCCAGAAGATCGCCCGCTCGCCGCCACATTCGGCAAGCACCGAGAAATTTCCCGGCGAATGCCCGAATGCCGGCTCAAGCCACACGCCGTCGCCGATCTGCCGATGGACGATGAGATTCTCTTCGATCAACTCCGCCTGGCCGGCCTCGTAGACCGGCAGTACTGAGTCGCGGAATGCGCGCAAATGATCGTCCACCAGCTCCTGCTGGCCGAAATGCTCGAAATCACGGCGCGAGAACAGGTAGCGAGCCTTCGCAAAGGTGGGCACCCACTTGCCACTTTCCAGCCGCGTGTTCCAGCCGACATGGTCGAAATGAAGATGGGTGCACAGAACCAGATCGATATCGTCCGTGGCCAGGCCGAGATGGGCGAGGTTCGCGAGGAAGGGCGTATCGGCGTGATCGACATCCGGAATCGAGCGCTGCTTGTGATTGCCGTTGCAGGCATCGATCAGCACGGTGAGTCCGTCCAGCTGTATCACATAGCTGTGCATGCTCATCATGAATGCCGAGCGCTCGGGAGTCGGACCGAGCGTCTCATCCTGATACCAGGTGGCCAGGCGCGCCAGATCCTCCGCGCTGATCCCGGGCAGAATCAGTGACAGCGGCGGCCCGCTGTGCATCTCGAACACCTTGCGCACCGTCATGCGCCCCAAAGTCACCGGCAACATCGTAGCCTCCCCTAGTCCAATGCGCGTCGTTGAGCGAGCGCGTGCCCGGCGGCACGGGCCAGAACCAGCGGCGCTGTCTCCCGCAGACCGAATGCCGCCAGGCAGCCCACCAGTGCGAACAACAGCAGCCCGTCAAGCGGCGCCACCATACCCATGTGGTCGGCAGCATAGCCGCTCACCAACGGTGCCAGAACACCGCCCAGTATTTCGCTGCCACCCATGCAAAGTCCCAGTGCGGCCCCCATATGCGCGGCTCCTACACTCTCTGCCGGCACCGTCGACATGAATAGCGGCATGATCCCCGTGAACGACCAGCCGATGAAAAATATCGTGGCGAGCCCCCACACCGGCCCGGAATAAAACAATGCCCCGAGGGGCAGGATGAAGGAAAGCACCGGCACGAAAGTCATGACGGGCCGACGGCCTATGCGATCGGAAAGGCCCGGAATCAGGAAGGAATACAAGGTCGCCGCGATACCCAGAACACCCATGAGCCAGCTCATGGTGGAGGCATCGTAATGGCGGACGTTGACCAGATACAGCGGCATGAAGGTCCAGGTGACGACCAGGTAGGCCACGAAGGCAATACTCAAAATGGCGCAGCGAATGACGTTGCCGTTGAGCGGCAAGGCTCGCAGGCGGACGCCGGCGCCAGGCGCCCCGGTCGCAGACGGCTGCGGCGTCTGCTCCTGAATCATCCACATCATCAGCACCGTAATGAGCAATCCGGGGGCGCCGGCCAGGAAGAAGGCGTGGCGCCAGCCATAGGTCATTGCGAACCCGACGAGCACGACGGGCGCCACGAAGGATCCCATGAGACTGGAACCAAACCCCTGCGCGATCCCCATGGCGACCCCACGGCGCCGCGGGCTAACCTGTGCGGCGATCAGCGACTGGCTCAGCGGCATGATACCGCCTTCGGCAGTTCCCATCAGGAGCCGGCTTGCCAGCAACATGCCAAAACCGACCGCCACGCCGGACCCGAAGGAGCACAAGGCAAAGAGTACGGTACAGAGAATCAGCCATTTCTTGCGCGAACCAAACCGGTCCGCGACCACACCGATGCCGAAGGCCGCGATTGCCCAAGTCAGCGACAGTCCTCCCGACAGCATGCCCACCTGGGTGTTACTGAGCCGAAGTTGCGGCTGCACGAAAGGCATCAGGAAGCTGAGCGCATTGCGGTCGAACAGCACGAAGCCGAAGGCGGTGCTGAGTAATCCGGTCAGTAGCCACTGGTAGGCTACCGATTGTCGGGGCTCACTGTTCGTGAGTGCAGCGCTCACGGCTAGCGCACGGCGCCCGGCACATGCGTTGCGAAACGGGACAGTACCGCTCCGGACCAACCCATGATCGCCTTGGACTTGATCCTCCATTCGCCATCGACTCTGGCCACCACATCGCGAATGTGCCCACACCAATGAAGGTGTGGTGCGGCGGGTGGATGAGTGATCGTTGCCCATGCATAGGAACGGACCACCCAGTGGTCGGCGCGGCCTTCGGCGTCGGGTTCAAACACCAGCTGGCTCATCTGATGCTGGTGTCCCGGAAAGTCCGCGCGCTTGTGGAACTTCAACACCAGCTTGCGGATTTCACTGTGGCCCCTGCGCACCTCGAGTCCCCCCTCGCGGGTTTCTTCGGTCGCCTCCGCATCGGGGGTGAAAAGCGCCACATAACCATCGGTGTCGCCGGTATCAAGCGCCCAGCTGTAACGCGCGTACAACTCGTAGATTTCCATGCGATCCAGGGCTGAAGGTCCTTTCATCTGCCATCCCTCCAAGGAGAATCAAGCGGTTATGGGTTGCACGATTGTCTGCTGGGCCGAATAATGCAACTAAATCGCAAGGGGGTCGGAAAATGCGAACAGCCACGGGTAGGTTTGCGGCAATCATGGCGGGACTGGCTTGCATGGCCGCCATGGCGCCGGCCAATGCGGAATGGGTGGCGACCTGGAGCGCCTCCCCTCATGCGCCGCTGGGCACGGAAGGCCCGTTCGGTGCCGCATCCTACGACAATGTCACGATCAGTCAGATCCTGCGCATCAGTGAGGGTGGCGCACGCCTGCGCCTGCGCTTCTCGAACCGCTATGGCGCTGCCCCGCTTGCCATCGGTGCTGCGCGGGTCGTGCGGATCGACGATTCAGGCACCGAAGTGCCGGGTAGCTCTCGGACCTTGAGTTTCGGCGGCGATCCCGGCGCCGTGATCCCGCGCGGCGCGCCCTTCACCAGCGACGCGGTCAGGCTGACCTTGCCCAGCCTGTCGCGCCTCAAGGTGGAAATCTACTTACCCAAGCCCACCGGCCCTTGCACCTGTCACCTCACGGGCGTCGACGAGCTTGACGTCTCACCTCCGGGTAACTATGTCGGCAAGCCCTTTGGCCCCGTGTCCAAGGCACAGTTCCGCGCCTTCCTGAGTGTCGTTGAAGTCGATTCACCCAGGGCGCTGGGCACCATCGTCGCCTTCGGAGACTCGATCACCGACGGGGTCGGGTCTACGGCCGGGGCCAATCACCGCTGGCCGGACATCCTGGCGGATCGATTGCAGAAGTCGGGAAAGGCATGGGCCGTTGCCAATGCCGCGATCAGCGGCAACCGAATCCTGAGTCCCGGCATGGGCGATTCGGCGCTGGCCCGCTTCGACGAAGATGTGCTGAGCCTTCCGAATGTGAAATACATCATCGTCTTTGAAGGGGTCAACGACATTGGCAACTACTTCGGCAATCGTGCGCCGCCTGCGCCCGGCTTTCCCACCCTCGACCAGCCCGAGATCTCGGTCGAGCAGATGATAGCCGGATACAGGCAGATCATCGCTCGCGCCCATGACAGGGGGATCAAGGTCATCGGCTCGCCAATCGGCCCCTACAAAGGGGCGGCGTATTGGTCCGAGGCGGGTGAAGCCGCGAGACAGAGGATCAACGACTGGATTTTGAAGGGGGGAGCCTTCGATGGCATCGTGCGGATCGACACCGCGTTCGCCGACCCGGCTGATCCGAGACAGGTGCGCGCGGGCTATCACATGGGCGATCATCTGCATGGCAACGACGCCGGCCTGAAGGCCGTCGGAGACTCGATCGACCTGTCGCTCTTCGCATCACGACACTGAGGTGTGCGTTACGCAGCCTTCTTGATCCTCGGCTTTTCCGCGGCCCACGCCGAGCCGCTGGCGGTGCTCGATCGCTACGGCGCCTATATCTCCATCGAGCCCTATGCTCCCAATGTGGTGCGCGTCACCCTCAGCGACGAGCGCGACCTGGCCGCCGATAAACCCGGCTACGGCTTCATAGCGGACAGTGACGCCAGGGGTTGGACGCATACCACCGGCCCGGCCGGCGATCGGTTCAGCGCCGCGGGCCTCAGCGTCGAGGTCGCGCCACAGACACGGCCCGCCCCCCCCGACCAGATGTCCCGCTATTTCGCGCCTTCGCTGCCTCCGGTGGTCATCACCCTGCGCGGCCAGACTGGCGAAGTGCTGACTCAGATGAGCGGTTGGGAGAAGGTTCCGCACGTGGTCGCCGGTGAGAGGACCTACAAGGTGGGCGCCAGCTTCACCACCACGCCGGATGAGCACTACTACGGCCTGGGCCAGAACCAGGAGGGAATACTTGACTATCGGGGCCGCACCGTCGATTGCAAGCACAACTACGATGCCCCGGCCGGTGAGAGCGTGTGCGTACCCTTCATGGTCACCAACCGCGGTTATGGCATCGTCTGGGACAATCCCTCCGACACCCGTATTTCGGCCGCGGTCAACGGTTCGACCCATTGGCAGTCAGAAGTCGGTGAGCGCGTTTCGTTCTTCGTGATCACGGGCAAGACCACCGACGAACTCTACGCGGGCTATCGGCAGGTGAGCGGAACCACGCCCTTGCCGCCGAAGGCTGCCTTTGGTCTCATCCAAAGCAAGGCCCGCTATGCCAGTCAACAGGAGATTCTGGATGTCGCCCACGGCTATCGCAGCCGAGGCTATCCGCTGGATGTCATGGTGCTCGACTGGTTCTACTGGACGCGGATGGGCCAGCTGGACATCGATCCGGTGGCCTTCCCTGACCCGGATGCCATGAACAGGACGCTCCACGAGGAGGGCTATCGCAGCCTGATCAGCGTGTGGCCAAGGTTCGAAAAGGAGTCGCGCTACTACAATTTTCTGGCGCAGAAGGGCTGGCTGCTGAAGGACAAGAACGGCGATCCCGTCGATGGTCTGGCCGAGCGCAGCGACCGCGCCGGTGCCCTGATAGATTCCACCAATCCCGACGCTCGCGCCTGGTATTGGTCAAAGATCCGGGACAACATCGCCGCGCGCGGCTTCGACTGGTTCTGGCTGGATGAGACCGAGCCGGATCTGGTGCCGGATGGATTCTTTTACTCGATTGGCTCCGGCGACCGCTATCACAATGTGTTCCCGCTGCTGCATGTGCAGGGCGTGGCCGAGGGCTCGCGGCGCGATCGACCCAATGTTCGCAGCCTGATCCTGGCGCGCGCCGCCTATATCGGCGCTCAGCGCAGCGGAGCCCTGTTCTGGTCCTCCGACATCAAGCCGAGCTGGGAGGCCTTGCGCCGCCAGGTGCCGACGGGTCTGGATTTCACCGCCGCGGGCCTCGCCTACTGGGGTAACGATATCGGTGGCTGGCAACCCCTGCCGGGGGAACACAAGGCCGAGCGAGCGCTTTTGATCGACCCTGCCGAAGCACGCGATACGGTTGGCGGTGATGATGACTATCCAGAGCTGATGGTGCGTTGGTTCGAGTACGGGACCTTCCTGCCGACCTTGCGCCTGCACGGTGACCGCAAGCACACCGAGATCTGGGCCTATGGCAAGCAGGCCGAAGCTGTTATGGCCCAGTATCTGCGACTGCGTTACAGCCTGATCCCCTATCTCTATAGCCTGGGTCACGAAACCTATGAGACCGGCGCGCCGTTCATGCGTGCCTTGTTCATGGACTTCCCCGACGATGCTGCGGTCAGCAATCTCGGCGACGAATACATGCTGGGTCCGGCATTGCTGGTGGCGCCTGTGACCGAGCAGGGAGTGACCCGCCGCGCGGTCTATCTGCCCAAAGGGACCGACTGGTATGACTTCTGGAGCAACCAGAAATACGCGGGCGGCCAGACCGTCACCGCGCTCGCCCCCATCGACCGGATTCCGGTGTTCATACGCGCCGGCTCCATTTTGCCGCTGGGCGCTCAGGTGCCCAGCACTGCAACCCATCAAGGCCTGAGTGAGCTGCGTATCTATCCCGGCCACGATGCGCACTTCGTCCTGTATGACGATGACGGGACGACCTATGGCTATGAAAAGGGACAAGGCAGGACCGCGACGCTGATCTGGAACCAGGTCACCGGCAAGGTTTCCCTGACAGGCGACGCCGGGATGGTCGGTGATCTTGCTCACCTGACCCGGGTCGTCGGACCCTGAGGATATGGCTTGGGGTGCGCGACCTTAATTATGTTAAATAATAACAATGGCCCCCGTTGCCGCGCCGGGGCGCCTCCCCTGCGTCGACGCACTTTTCACCTGCTGCTGCCGCACGGCGGCGCCGGACACCCTGGGAGTGACGCGCCGCCGTAACGGGTGGGTCCCAGCCATGTAGGCGTGTGGAAGCCTCGAACCGCCGCCATCCCTACAGACCCCTGGCAAGGCAACCCCGATACTGCTTGCAGTCGCCACCATGATGCGGAGATACGCATGACTGCCAAAACTGCTGCCGCCGATTCGCCCGACATCCTCTCGCAGGTGAAATCCTCCGCATCTGACTTGGGCGAGGCCGCCGCCGAGGAAATCGATAACCGTCGCCGTGCCGCCGCTGCCGGAATCAAATCCGCCGCGAAGAGCCTGCACGAGAAAGCCGACGACCTGCCCGGGGGGGCGCGGGTCGCCGACGTCGCACACGGCGCTGCGGACAAACTGAACTCGACGGCAAACTACATCCGCCGGCGCAATTTGACGGCGATGGCCCGGGATGTGAAGAAGGTCGTGAAGGACAATCCGGTCCCTGCCCTTGTCGGCGCCGCAGCACTCGGGTATTTGCTGGCGAAGGTATTCGCCAGTCGGGATTAGCGCCGGCCGGAATGGATCAGGTCATCTCGGTCCAATGAAGCCACACCGTCACAATCCAGGCGCGGACGCGCGTGCGCCTGGGCAGGCAGCGGACTGGCGCGCTCGGTTTGAGCACTCACCGACATTGTTCCTGGCCGCCGCCCTGGGCGGTGGCTTACTGATGGGTATCGCCAGCAATGATCGCAAGCCCCGTAGTCCCCCCCGGCGGCAGCGCGAGCCGCAGAGGCCACCGAAGCGCAGGGCTCTGAGCTGGGATTGGAATGACTCAGTCGGGGTGGTCAAAAGCGTACTGATTGGCATAGCAATCACGCAGGCGAAGAAAGTGCTGTTCAGCCCGGCGCCCCCGCAAGGCACTGGCGCAGCGGACACCGCCCCCGATTCCGCAAGGCATTGAGGGCGCGGATCGCGCCCGGGCGCTGGGCGTTCCTTTCCTACATCCAGCTTACAAAGTTGATTCGTCAACCCTGCCTTTGATTGATGAAGGCTGTCACACAGTTGTCAGTCAGAAAGAAGATTCAAAGATCTTGAAACCCAAACGGGGCGCCGGGCGCACTCACCGCCGTACGAATGCTTCCAATCATTCAAGGGGAGTTATCATGCGCTCGCTTATCCGTAACATAGTCGCTGCAGCCGCCATCACCGTTGCCGCGGTCCCGGCAACGGTTCTCGCCGATGACGACGACTCGTCATTGCACCGCGATCAGTATGTGGTCACGCCACTCGTCTCGAACCTCGCGGACAAGGCCGCTACTCAAGATCCGGTATTGCAGGATGCCTGGGGAATTGCATTCACCCCGGCGGGGAGCCCCTACTGGGTCAACGACAATCAGACGGGCTGCTCCACGCTATATCTTGGCAATGGCACGAAGATCGGCCTGCAGGTTTCCATTCCGCTGCCCGGCAATGTGATTGCGGCGGGTTCGTGTCATGCGGTGGATCCGCGCAATCCTCCCAACCCGGCTCCGGCCGCGCCCACCGGTATCATCTGGAATCCCTCCGCGTCCTTCCTCGTGCCCGGCACGACGATACCGGCCGTGTTCATCTTCGACACCGAGGATGGGACTCTCTCCGCCTGGGCAGGCGGACTGACCCCGGCGACCAATGCGGTGCTGGCGGTCGACAACTCGATGACCCCGAGCGCCGCTGCGGGCGCCGTCTACAAGGGTCTGGTATTTGGCCTGAGCGCCAAGGGGGGCTTGCTGTATGCGACTAACTTCCGCGGCGGCACGGTAGATGTCTTCGGACCGAGTGCCTCGGGCGGCCTGTACACGCCAGTGACCACCGACGGCGGCTTCGTGGATCCGCAGATGCCGTCTGACTATGCGCCATTTGGCATTGCCAACATTGACGGTGATCTGTTTGTCTCTTATGCCAAGCAGAATTCGGCCAAGCACGACGACGTGGCTGGTCTGGGACATGGGTTTGTCGATGTATTCGATACCGACGGCCATCTGCTGCGGCGGTTCGCAAGTCGCGGCACGCTCGATTCGCCCTGGGGCATGACGCGAGCATCGTTCGCATTCGGTCGCTTCAGCGGCAAGATCCTGATCGGCAACTTCGGCAATGGCCACATCAGCGTTTTCGACAACGACGGGCGGTTCATCGAGGAGCTGAACGATGCCCACGACAGGCCGATCGCCATTGACGGACTGTGGGACTTGACGCTGGGCGGCGGCGGCAGCTCCAGCTCCGACACGTTGTATTTCTCGGCCGGTCCCAACGGCGAGACCAATGGCCTGTTCGGAACCATTACCCCCGCACCCACTCCTTCCGGATACTGAAGCGAATCCGCAAACGGGGCCCCGGGCGATGCGCGCTGCGCATTCGCCCCGGGGCCCCGCCTCTTACCTGGCATCAGCGGGAGCCGCGCCCCGGGCCGCATGCATGACCAGTTCGACGGTGCTGCGAACCAGAACGGATAAAGGGCGTTGGGCCGCCGTTCCCACCACCAGTTGACTGGTGATGGCAGGCGCGGTGATCCGGGCCGTCTGCAAGCCGGCACCTTCCGGAATGGTGTTGCGCGCCAGAATGCCGTAGCCAAACCCTTGCTGGATCAGCTGCAGAATCGCCTCAATCGTGTCGATCTCCTGGGCAATCGTCAGGGGCACCTTGCGTCGAGCGCAGACCTCCTCGATCAGGTTACGGACCGGATGTGGGCGCGCCGGGAGAATCAGCGCATAGCGATGCAGGTCGCGCAGCCTGATTGTGCGGGTCGCGAGCGTGCGGCCGCGGGCGCCGACCAGGTGCAAATCCTCCGCATACACCGGCTGGCAGTGCAGTTGCGGGGTCGCGGTGGGATTGTTGAGCAGTCCAAGGTCCACGCGCCCGAGCAATATCCAGTCGGTGATGGCCGCCGTAGGGCCTTCGACGATGCGGATGGCGGCGCGCGGGTATGCCTCCCGGAACCCGATCACCAGGCGCGCGGCCAGCTTGCTGGCGATTCTCGGAGGTAGGCCCACCACGACCTGCCCCACCGGCGCTGCATCATCGGCATGCAACTCCTCCTTCGCCGCCTCCAGCTGCCGCAGGATTCCGGCGCTGCGCGCCAGAAACCGTTCACCGGCCGGCGTGGGTGTGACGCCGCGGCCGTTTCGATGCAGCAGATGGCGACCCAACTCGATCTCCAGGTGTCGCACCTGGCGGCTGAGCGCCGATTGCGAGCTCTCCAGCGCAATCGCGGCCTTGGAGAAGCTTGCCAGCTCCGCTACCCGCACGAACGCCTGCAGCTGCTTCACGTCCACGGCACGATCCCCAGGTTGAGATATGCGCATTCAGCATATCAGATGCGTTCATATCGAGCTTTTCATTGTATTTCGAAACCCTCAAAGTAATCGTCCTGGCGGGCTTGGAGGGCGAGCCATAGTGGGCGAGGAGGGCCGTTCGGCGTGGGTGAAGGTCCGCATTCGGGTGCTGCTGCCCATGTTGCTCCTCACCGTGCTGAGTTCCCTTGATCGGGTGAATATCAGCTTCGCCGCGCTGCAGATGAACCCGGCGCTGGGACTGTCCGCCGAACAATACGGGATCGCGGTGGGCGTCTTCTTCTTTGCCTACCTGCTGTTCCAGTTCCCCAGCATGTGGTTGCAGCGCCGCCTGGGCACGCGAGCCTGGATCCTGTGTATCGGCGTCTCCTGGGGTGTCATTGCCATGGCGATGGCCCTGATCCACAGCCGCACGGGACTGTACGCGCTGCGGTTTGCGCTGGGCGTGGCCGAAGCGGGTTTTGCCCCCGGCGTCGTCTATTACTGCAGCAGCTGGTTGCCGCGCCGGTATCGGGCGGCGGCAATCACGACGACCATGCTGGCCATTCCAATTTCGGTCGTGATCGGCGGCCCCCTGTCAGGCTGGCTGCTGTCCCATTCCAATCCCCTGCATCTGTCGGCTTGGCGCTGGATGATGCTGGTGGAAGGTCTGCCCACCATCGTCGTGGCGGCTCTGGCCTATTGGCTGATCGCCAACCGGCTGGAGGACGCTGCGTGGCTGAGCGAGGCTGAGCGAGGCTGGCTGCGCAAGCAGCTGCAGACCGAGAGCGAACAATTCTCAATGGTCGTTGACCGCCACGATACGGTGGGCAGGATGATGCTCTCGGCCGCGGTGTGGAAGGTCGCCGCCATCTGGTTCGTCTTGCTGCTGGGCTCCAATGGCATCCTGTTCTGGCTGCCTCTGGTATTGAAGCAGTTTTCCGGGCGCGGGGACCTTGCGGTCGGGGTCATGAGCGCCGTGCCCTGGCTGGGTCTGGGAATTGGGCTGCTCGCCAATGCCTGGCATTCTGACCGAACCCAGGAACGATGCTGGCACGTGGCCGGCGCGATGCTGCTCGGAGGACTCGGCCTCGCATCAGCCGCTGCGTATGGTGCCCAGGGATTGAGTCTGGCCTTGTTGTTCGTCACAGGCTTCGGCATTGGCGCCGCGCAGGGAGCCTTCTGGGCCATTCCCGGCAATCTGTGGAGCGGCGCCGTGCTCGGCGCGGCTATCACCACCGTCAATCTGCTGGGTAACCTGGCGAGCCTCCTTGGTCCCTATCTCATCGGCTGGGTGCGCGTACACACCGGTTCCTTTGGGGCGCCCGCCTATGCGCTGGCGGCCTGCCTGGTGCTGGGTATCTGGCCGCTGCTGTCCAACCGGACATTGATCAACGCAGGAAGGACTGTCGGATGAGCACCGAACGGACCGAGGACTTTGACGCCCTGGCTGCGGAGGACTTCGACAGCCCCTATGCCGTATTTGCCGACCTGCGCGGCCGCTGTCCGGTCGCCCACAGCGGCGCCTGGGGCGGATTCTGGTCATTCATGCGCTATGTGGACGTGGCCAGCGCCGCTTCCGACTTCCGGACCTATACGACAACCGTTCAGAATGTCGTGCCCAAACTTGCATTCACCGGGCGCCGGGCACCGTTGCATCTGGATCCGCCGGAACACACCGCCTACCGCCGCGCCATCAACCCGCTGCTGACGCCCGCGGCTGTCGAGCCGCTCAGGGGACCGATTCGGCGATTCGCTGTTGAGTTGCTGACACCGCTTCTGAGGCAGCCGCTGTGCGATATCTGCGAAGACTTTTCCTCGCGCCTGCCGGTGGCGGTGTTTGCCGAATGGATGAACCTGCCGGTTGAGCTGGTCGGCACCTTGCGTGAGACGGCCCGCGCCTACGTTTACGCGGTGCAACGCTTCAACGGCGAGATGGTCAAGGCAACCAGCTACAAGCTCTATGACATGGCGCGCACCCTGATCGCGCAGCGCAAACAAACGCCGCTGGACCCGGCTTGCGACATCACCAGCGCCCTGCTGGCGGTCACCGAGGGCGGCCAGGCGTTGCCTGACGAGATGATCGTCGGTGCGGTGCGCCAGATACTCGTCGTGGGCATCGTTGCACCCAACGTCATGATCGGCAGCATCTGCGTGCATTTGTCGCGATTTCCGGACTTGCAGAGGCGGCTGCGCGAGAACCCGCAACTGGTGCCAGGCGCCATTGAAGAATACCTGCGGCTGTTCACGCCCTACCGGGGCTTCGCGCGCACCCCTACCCGGGACGTCACCGTCAACGATGTGCTGATTCGGCAAGGAGAACCCATCGCGTTGAACTATTCATCGGCAAATCGCGACGAGTCGGTGTTCCCCCATGCGGATCAATTCATTCTGAATCGCCCGAATATCAAGGATCATCTGGCTTTCGGTCGCGGTCCCCACAACTGTCCGGGCGCGTGGCTGGCCCGACTCGAGCTGACGATCGCCCTCGAGGAGCTACTGGCGCGGACTCGCCATTTCGAGGTGATCGGACCGGTAGAAGTCACCATGTGCCCGGAGATCGGCGCCCTGAGCGTGCCGCTCAGGCTGGAGCCCGCCTGAGCAGGGGCGACGCGATAAAGCCAAGGTGGTGCTGGCGGAGTGCTCACGGTCAGGCGATGCAATCGCCCTGGAGGCGGGGTATTCCGACATCAGTACGCTCACCGGGTGATTCAGAAGTTGACGGGAAATCCTCCCGGCGCATACCGCCCCCGTTCCAGCCGGTCGCCCGGGATTCGGAACGGATCGCCCGATGGCCGTTCGCCATGACCCCTGCGCAAAGGTCCGCGAACCGTGTCCGCGTCCTTGCATTGCATGACGGGCACGGGACAGTTCGGCAGGGTATGCGCACTTCCGAAAGGTTATGATCTGCTCGCCAATGCCAGCACATACGGCGGACGATGGCGCGACTGGAACCACCCGGAATGACAGGACGAAGCACATGAGCAAGATCATCTACACAGTCGTGAAACACGATGGTGCGTGGGCATACAGAGCCAACGGTACCTTCTCCGAGACGTTTCCAACGCAGGAGAGTGCCAGAAAGGCTGCCAGGCTCGCGGCGCGTGAACAGTCAGAGCCGGGCGAGTCAATACCCATCGAATACGAGGACGAGAAAGGACAATGGCATCATGAGTTGTCGGACGGGCACGATCGTCCGGACTCCATCGTCAAAGGCTGAGAGACCGCTTGACGCGGCGCTACGCGGCAGCAGGACGCCTAGCCGCTCTTCGTGGCCGCCGGCGCCTTGGGATGCGTTATTTCCTGGAGCTGTTTGAGAGCCGCGGCGTCCTGTGCACTGACTGTGTCCGAGCCGGGACATCTGGGGTCCGTGTGCTGTAGCGCCGTGAGGATCGGCACTGTCAGCGGAATCGGATCGCAACCATGGCCGGTCTCGCAGACCAAATCCCATTTCGGCTGCGCCTTGATGTGGCAGGCGAAGCAGTTACCGCCAAACCGGTTTACGACCTCGGCAAAGCCACGCTTGTTGATCGTTGTGCCATCTTTGGATACGTTGAGCTCAAAGAATTCCCAATCGTGCGTGCGTTGGTTGAAGCCCTTGGGTTGCTTTACCATGGCCTCTGTCGGCACCAGCTGGATGACGGAACCTGGCGGGTATACGCCGCCATCGGCAGATCGGGCGACCTGCAAGGTGCCCGCAAGATTTCCGATCAGATTGCCGACAAAAAAGCCGCGTACCGGCTTCAGATGATTGATGCAGCCGAAGGACTTGTCGGTCACCGGAATTGGCGCGCTGCCAGCCGCATGCGCTGTCGCCGCCAGCAGCCACGTAATGCATGGCAATGCAAATCGCCGCCGGTTCATGTCGACTCCAGGACCGTAAAGGAGCACAAATAATCATAGCTTTTTGTGCGCGCTGAAGTCACAAGGCTGCCTGATCGTCATCGCTACCGGGCGCGCAACGCTCGAGCGGCTACACCTGCCTGGCGCAGTGGTTGGGGCGGCCCTCATGGTCATGTCGTGTTTTGGTATGAAATAGCTAATAAATCAATTTGTTACACCAGATAGTGCATCTTAGGTCGCGGCTAAGGTACGGCGCGCCTCAGGCACTCGGAGTCGCCCTGTTGCGCCTGTTCAGCCTTGAAAAGATCCCGCTCGCCGCAATCGAGGCATTCTTGGTATAACGAGTTCAGGCGCGTGGCTTCGGTGGGCGGCGCGCGCGGATGGTGAGCCCGCGGCAACTAAAGGAGGTGATCCAAGTGTTACATACAAACGTTGGTTCGATCGCGTCTCTGGGCATCTTGGTTGGTGGCGAGGCACTTCGCTAGTTCGAACCTTCCACCGCCCTTGCGGCCGTTGAGGATGCGCGCAGGCGCTCGCCACGCGCGCGACCGGACCCAACGGAAGGACGCTTCGATGCAGTTGCCATGCAGATGACCTTGGTCTGCATATAACGGCGCTCGAGCAGGAATGGTGGGGTCCGCGAGGACCCCACCATTTTCTTAGTATCTGGCACCCGAGGCGCAATGAGCGTTTACGTCGACCAACCCGTCCACAGATTCCGCCATATGCTGATGTGCCACATGCTTGCGGACTCCCCAGAGGAACTGCACGCGATGGCGGACCGAATAGGCATGGCACGCAAATGGTACCAACGCGATGCCAGTACGCCACATTACGACGTGCCGAGCGAAAAGCGCGCCGCGGCGATTGCGGCCGGCGCAGTAGAGGTCGATCGGCGCGGCATGGTCGCCGTCATACGACGCATTCGCGCATCCAGCCTCGCCTCCCCAGATGGTGGCGTGTGGGGACGTGACCGTCGCCAGACCGCCGCGACGGGCGGGCCACCCCAGCACCTCGGGACGCAGCGTACATCGCTGGATACCGGAGCGATGGATGACGATTACTGTCCATCATCTTGAGAACAGCCGCTCACAGCGCGTCCTGTGGCTCCTTGAGGAGCTCGGGATGCCTTACGAAGTCAGGCGTTATGAACGGAATAAGACCACGATGCTCGCCCCTGCCGCGCTGCGCCGGATTCATCCGCTGGGGAAATCGCCGCTCATCGAAGCTGGCGATTCTGAGGGCAAGTCGCGTGTGATTGCCGAAACTGGCGCAATCATCGAATACCTTGTCGATAAGGCCGGGGGCCGGTTCGGCGCACCGCAGGACCCGGAGCAAGCGCTACGCTACCGGTACTTTCTGCACTATGCGGAAGGGTCGCTGATGCCGGTTCTATTCGTCAAGCTGGTTCTGAGCCGCGTACCGCTGCTGGGGCGCGTCGCCCTCAGGAAATTTCAGCCGATGATCGATGTGCACATGGACTACATCGAATCGGAACTCACACGGCGCGCTTGGTTCGCGGGCGAATCCTTCACAGCCGCCGATGTCATGATGAGCTTTCCGCTTGAGGCTGCCCGAGGTCGCGCCGGGATCTCGCGCGATACGCACCCGCACATTTTCCAATGGGTGGATACCATCCATGCACGCTCTGCATACCAGATGGCTCTTGCGAAGGGCGGCCCGTATGTCTACGCCTGATTTGGCCCCGCAGACCAAAACCCGGAGCTGCACACAACGCGGGCCACGAGATTTTGGCCCCTTGCGCGCTAGCGACCAGGCTTGGGCTTTCCATTGTCATCCACCGGAATCGTCTTAACTGGACCCATTCCAACCAGTTCGAGGACCGCAGGTTCCTGCTCGCCCGCCCGCGCGCCGTCCCAGTGCACCGTGTTCTTCACGTCGATGGAGACCGTCCCGGCATGTACCGGATAAGTCGTGCTCTCGTCATAGATATTGCTGGTGGATACCCACCAGGTTCCCGATATCACGTAGGCGTATCGGTCCTGATCGTGGAAGTGCGGTTTTGAGAAATGCCCCGGCCACCACTTGATGATCACGCCATAGAGGCCGGCCTTCTCAGGATCGCCGAATAGGGTGCAAGTCTGTTGCGCGCCTTCGGTGCCCCTGCACTTGATATCCTTTGGAAGCACCAGTGGCACGTGACTGGGATCGGGGATCGGTCCTGCCGGATCGCTGATCGTGGCGCCCGCTTTCGGCTCTGCTGGCGCACTGGCAGACCCGATGGCGGCCACTGCAGCGCTGGCAGCGGTCATCAACACAGTCCTGATTGATAAGCGCATAAAGTTCTCTCGGGTATTTGACTCGCAGCCGTCAGTTTACGCTTCCCGAGAAGCGGACTGCGCATTCCCGGCAGGCAAGTGACATCGGCGATAATATTAGTACAGACTGCGCGTTACGGTTTTAACCGGGGAGAGACGCTTGGAATATCGCAAATTCGGGCGAATCGGGTGGGACGTTTCGATGATCGGTTTCGGAGCCTGGGCGGTGGGTGGCGCGTGGGGCACCGTCGATGATGAGCAGTCCATCGCGGCCATGAAGAGGGCTCTCGAGCTGGGAGTCAATTTCTTCGACACGGCGGATGTTTACGGCGACGGCCGTTCGGAGCGGCTCCTGAGGCGACTGCGCAAGGAAACGAAGACGCCCTTTCATGTCGCGACGAAGGCCGGACGCCGCCTCAGTCCCCATGTCGCCGCGGGCTATAACCGCGAGAACCTCACGGCCTTCATCGACCGCTCGCTCCAGAACCTGGGGGTCGATTCTCTGGAACTGGTACAGCTGCACTGCCCGCCGACGGATACCTACTACCGGCCGGAGACCTTCGCGGCCATGGATGACCTGGTGAAAGGCGGCAAGGTCCAGCACTACGGAGTGAGCGTCGAGCGCGTCGAGGAGGGGCTGAAGGCGATGGAATTCCCCAACGTCGAATCCATCCAGATTATCTTCAACATGTTCCGTCAGCGACCGGCGGAACGCTTCCTTGCCGAGGCGCAGCGCCGCGGAGTGGCGACCATCATCCGCGTACCCCTGGCCTCTGGAATGCTCACTGGCAAGCTCACCGCGCAATCCACGTTCGAGCGTGACGATCACCGCCATTTCAACCGTCACGGCGAGGCTTTCGATGTCGGGGAGACCTTTTCGGGCGTCCCTTACGAGGCCGGACTTACGGCCGTTGATGAACTGAAGTCACTGGTGCCCGCAGGCGCCTCACTGGCGCAACTGGCCCTGCGCTGGATACTCATGTTCGATGGCGTCTCGACCATCATTCCCGGCGGAAAAAATCCGCGACAGGTCGAGGACAATAGCGGCGCAAGCGCATTGCCTGCTCTGAGCGAACAGCAGATGCGATCGGTGCGCACCGTCTATGAGCGCCACATTCGACCCAGCGTACACCAGCGCTGGTAGAGGCTTTCCCACTCAGCTATGAGGCGGACGAAGGTGCCGCCCGCGGTTCGATCCAGGTACCACGAGCCCAAGCACAGACTTCGCCGTCCTCGGCGAACAGCGCGGTACCAACCGTCTGCTTGCGCCCTGCGCCATCGATCTTCCAACCCACGATGACGCAGCGCTCGCCCACCGCCACGAGTGTGTCGATATGCACGGCGAATTCTCCCAACAACCAGGGTCGCGCGCCGGTTCGCAATGCGTGGAACCCTGGACAATCCAGGGCCGCACTCAGCACTTCCGGCTGCACCTTGCCGTCGGCCCGGCCGAGTGACTCGCCGGGCACCCATGCGGCAGCAACAAGATCCCGGCCCGGCACCGGGCCGGCGAAGAGGCGCAGGCCGTCGCCTGGGGCGCGCTCGGGTCCGCAGACAAAACACCCGGGGCACGGGTGCTCGCGAGGGTCATTCGGGCCATGCAGCGCGGATTCCTGCGCCTGCTGGTATCCGAGCGAGGCCGGAATAGCCAGTTCCAGCGGGGCCGTGGCCCGTGCTTCGATGTAACGCAGCCCCGCGTGCGCGACGGCCCATACCCCTGGCTCCGATCCATGCAACTCCAGGGCGGTCTCCAATGGCGGAGCCCGCAGCAACCGCACTGTCACGGGTTGATGAATCCGACCCGCCACCAGGCCGCAGATGTAGCCGCCGTTTGCCGATTCGGGGGGGCCGCAGAAGCGGCGTGCGACGTGGATCACGGAGGATTCAGTAGTGGCCATGAGCCTAATGCGGGCAAGTCCGAGTCGTTGGCTTAGCCCGCCGCTGGCAGCGCCTTGATCCACCGCAGCAGCGGCGCGGTGAGCTGCTGATCAGGCGTGCCGACCGCCATGCCCTCGGAGAAGTGATTGGAATCCTTCAACTCCACAGAATTGGGGCAACGGCTCTTGGTCCGGCACAGTCCCTCAATCAGGGCGGCGGCAGTTGCCTTCATCGGTGGCGGATCGAACTGCGCATAACCGTAAAACAGCGCATACGGACTGGCGGTCAGGCGCGTGATCTGCCCCGCCGCCGAGCCGAGATCCGCGTCCTGGCCATAGTAGGCATTCGGGCGGGCGGCTGGCGCGGTGGAATAGGCTGGGGAGAGCATGATCACGCCGACGACCGAGGACGCCTCCTTGCCCCGCACCTCCGGATGGGCGGCGTAGTCAGCGACATGGTTGGCGCCGGCCGAATGGCCGAACAGCACGATGCGGTTGGGATCGCCGCCATAGCGTGCGATATTGGCCTGAGTCCAGGCGATTGCCGAAGTTAGATCGTTGACGCCCGCCGGCCAGGGATCCTTCGGCGCCAGGCGATAGTCGATGTTGACTCCGACCATGCCGTTCTTGGCGGCCCACAGGGTGATATTGTCGGGGTAGAACTCGCCATGCTTGTCGCCACGCGTGAAGCCGCCGCCGTGCACGAACAGGAGTACCGGAAGCTTCTTGGCCTTGGCTGCGTCCGCCGTGAACACATCCAGCTTCTGCAGGGGATCGGAGCCATAGGCAATATCCCGCTGGATGCTGACACCGGCCCACGCCTCCTGTGGAAACATCGGCGCGTACAGCTGGCCGACCGTAGGATCCATGGCCTGCCCCGCGGCACGGACCTTCGCGGCGATATTGGCGGGAACCTGCGCTCTGCTGGCCGTGGCGAGCACCACAAGGCCGCACGCGGCCACGATGAGCCCTGTTTTCATGCGATACCCCTTCTGTTCCGATCTGTCGCCGATTCCGAACGATGCAGGATAGGGTCGAGCTCGGAACGCCGTCAATGCGGCGTTGTCACCCGCAGGGTTTGATCGCCGAGTGCCATTGCCGTCCCCATATTCATCCTGCACTCTCTTGGCGACCTAGCCGCATCAGCTGAGGGGCTTCCAATGGCGCCGCGTATCACGAATGTCTTCGTTTTGATGTTGGAAAACCGTTCCTTCGATCACATGCTCGGGTTCAGCGCGCTGACGGGGACGGATGCCGCCACCGGACAAGGAACCCGAGTAAACGGCCTGACCACCCAGAGCAATAGCTACGCAGGCCTGCAATATCCGGTCGACGACAGGGCCTCGAACCCCATGCCGGTCGATCCGGCTCATGAGTTCGTCGATGCGGTGACCCAGCTTTGTGGGGCCGATGCGACGTACCCGCTGGGTGGACCCTATCCGAACATTGATAACAGTGGGTTCGTTGCCGCATACGCGTACTCGCCTTCCTCCGATGAGGGAAACGCGCCGGGCGACTATGGCCGAATCATGTCCTGCCAAGCGCCGAACAACCTTCCGTATCTTAATCAGCTGGCAAGCGCCTTTGCGGTCTGCGACAACTGGTTTGCCTCGATCCCTGGACCAACGATTCCGAATCGCTTTTTTGCGCTGGCCGCCTCCTCGGCCGGTCTGGACCACAGCCCCACCACCGCTGAGCTGCTGACATGGGAGGGCCTGGATGGGTTTGAGTTCCCCAACGGAACTCTTTTTGACCGCCTGACCAAAGCCGATGACTGGCGGATCTACTCCGATGGCCCCACAGCGCTGTCGTCGGCCATCAAGGGTATACACCCGGATGATGTGAAGGATTTTGCCAATTTCGCCACGGATATCCGCGCAACGAGTTACTTGCCAAGATTCACCTGGATTGAACCGGACTACGGCGACATCTTCCTTGGCACCTACAAAGGCGGTACCTCTCAACACCCGCTTGATGGCGTGGCCGGTGGCGAGAATCTCATCAAGGAAACCTACGAGGCGCTGTGCGCGTCTCCCATCTGGCCCAATAGTGTCTTGATCATCACCTGGGACGAGCATGGCGGATTTTACGATCACGTTGCCCCGCCCCCTGCCCGGCCACCGGCCGACACCACTCCCGGATCAAAATTCAATCAGTATCACTTTCCTTTCGATCGCTATGGCGTCCGTGTCCCGGCCATCGTGATTTCCCCGTACGTGCCTGCAGGGACGATTGATCATCGCACTTACGACCACAGTTCCATTCCCAGGACCGTAGCGGCAGCCTTTGGTCTGCCGCCCCTGACCGACCGCGATCAGGCCGCCAATTCTGTTTTGCCCCTGCTGTCCCTTGCAGGGATGCGAACCGACTGCCCTGCGCAGTTGATTTCCGCGCCACGATCGCCGGCGGCCACAGCCGCCATTGCCGCTGCGCCCCCTGCGACGGACGGCCCACTGTCGGGTAATACCGCCAGCTTTCTGCATGTGGCGATGCGTCAGGACCTGGCACTGTCGCCGCCCGCACAAAAACATGCGATTTTGACCCGCGTTCAGGCCATCCGAACCCGCGCCGAGGCAAAGCAATACTTTGATGAAGTGACCGCTAGGATGGCTGCGCGCCATCGCGCGCAGCCGTAGGCGGCCCACTACTGCGGACGCGGGGCACGGGGTTCGGCCCGATCCCAAGGCGCTGATGCGATCGTTCCTCTCATTGTCGGCCCTTTTGCACCGCATCCAACTGGCTACGGTACTGCGCCGTCGGGTGGTACTTGATGAGATTCTCCAAAGCGTACACTTCGCAGCTGGCGTCAGCGAGTTTCGCGCACGAACTGAGAATCACCTGCAGCGCGCTCTCGCTCGGGACCTCATGCCGTGCAATCAGATCGTCCACATGTTCGCTGGTGAAGGTGGCCGTGGCGCGGTAATCGCCCTGCAGATAGTAGGCCTGGCTCACCACAACATAGGTCTTCTCATCGGCCGCGCCCCCCTTGACCGCGAGAGTTCCAAAGTTCACCGCTTTGGCATAGTTCCTGAGCTGATAATTGAGGGTCGCCAGCGCGATGACCCGCGCCGGACGCTGCCCCTCAGGCAGGAATCCATCGGTCAAACCACGCTCGAGATAGTCTGCCGCAAGCAGTGACTGGCCGTCGTGGGCGAAGCCATAGCCCAGCAATTCATTGATGAAATGCACATCGAATGGGGTCAAATTGGGTGCCGATTCCAGCGCCCGCGCCTGCTCAAGGCCGTCCGCATAATTCCCGGCGCGCATGGCATCCTGGGCTGCTTTGAGCTGTGGGGCGATCGCGAGGCTAACCGTTAGCACCGGTGGCTGCGATTGGACCATCGGCGTTGTGGGTTTGGGTGGTTGCGACACGCACGCGCCAAGCATCGTGCAAATCAGGATTTGTGTAAGGATTATGCGCTTTGTCATGTGGGCTACAGTCTTGCCAACCGCCTGAGTCCGGCAGATGCTACAAATTGAGACATCGTTGTGTCCAGCCATCCAGAGCGTTGCACCGCTCTCGAGAGAAGGCCATGAGTAACAAGAAGGTCTGTGTTGTCATCGGTGTGGGTCCCGGCAACGGTGCCGCACTGAGTCGTCGCTTCGCAAAGGAAGGCTACGCCGTGGCGCTTCTGGCGCGCACCACGGCCACCAGTACGGCGCTGGCTGCAAGCCTTCCCGATGCTCGGGCATACGCCTGCGACGTGGCGGATGAAACCTCGGTGGCAGAGACTTTTGACGCAATCGACCAGGACATGGGTCCGGTCCATACGCTCATTTACAATGCCGGATCCGGCACCTGGGGCACCATCGAAGCCATAGACGCCAGGGCTTTCGAGGAGGCCTTTCGGGTCAACGCTCTGGGGCTGCTGGTGGCTGCAAAGAAAGTCATACCGGCGATGAAGGCGCAGGGGCAGGGAAACATCGTGGTGATCGGGGCCACTTCATCACGCCGCGGTGTTGCGCGGGCGGCGGCCTTTGCACCGGCCAAAGCCGCCCAGAAAAGTCTGACAGAGGCCATGGCGCGCCATCTATGGCCGCATAGCATTCATGTCTGCCTGGTCATTATCGACGGCGTGGTCGATTTGCCCCGTACGCGCGCCCTGCTAAAGGACAAACCGGATGATTTCTTCGTCGCTCCGGATGATCTGGCCGACACCGCCTATCATCTGACGGTTCAGCCCCGATCAGCCTGGTCCTTCGAGGTCGAGGCGCGCCCGTTCAAGGAAAACTGGTGAATGACTTGGGATCAGAAAGTATAGGTGATGTGGAAATCGACCATGCGCCCGAAATCATCGTACGTATAGGGGTCATAGGGCGTATCGGGCTGTAGAAAATTCAAAGCGGCACTGTCGTACGGCGGTTGCCGGTTAAAGAGGTTGACTACGGACACCGTAAACTTGAAATTCTTCAGGCCGCGGTATTCGCCGTTGAGGTCGACGGACTCGAAGGACGCCACATTCTTCTGGGTCAGGCCATACGCGTCCGCGGCGTTCCCATAACTGCCGACATAGTTGAGCGTGACGCCCGCCGCCCAGTCCGGGGCCTGCCATGTTGCCGAGGTCGAACCCTTGAAGCGTGGCACCGGGCCGCCACCGCTGATCGGGGACAGATAGTCCCAGCCGCTGTTGCCGGCGAAGTCGGCCCATTGACCGGCCTGGTTCACTTCGAACCTGAAGACGGCGGTGCCCCCCGCGGAGAATCTGAGTTTGTTCGCTCCCCACAGGGGGATGGTTAGGTCGGCATTGCCGTCGAGTCCGGTAGTGTGGATCTCGAATTCATTGGTGTAGAGCGCCTCGGCATAGATGATCGTGCCATCCGCGCCGCGCAGCAGCTCGCCGGGATAGGCTGCCGGGTCGTTGATGATCTGCTGGGCTGAGGCGTTCGTCGAAATGACGTGGTACAGGAAAATATTGTAGTAGTCCGCAGAGAAGTTCAGGTAGCTCGTCGGGGAGAAGACAATGCCCAGATCCGCGTTCTTGGAAGTCTCGGGCTTGACGTCCGGGTTGCCGCTGATGATGTAGCCAATCAGCTCCGAAGAGCGTCCTTGCGGATCCAGGGGGTCGTTCACGGTCTGGTGCGCCAGGGATGTACTGGTGCTGGCCTCGGCAAGACTCGGCGCACGGAAGCCGTTCGCCAGCACCGCCCGCATCGTCAGCTCACTCAAGGGCTGCCAGCGCACCGTGACCTGAGGTCGCAGATTGCTGCCGATGTTGCCGCTGTAATGTTCCTCGCGCAAAGCCAGATCAGCGTCGAGCGACTTCAGGATCGGGAAATCGAACTCACCGAAGGCCGCGTAGACGTTGCGACTGGCAATGACGGTGGTAACGCCGGAGTTCATGACCTCGCCGGTGGCCAGCGCCACTCCAGGTTGATCGTCAACCGATTCACGGCGCAGCTCCACACCGATGGCGAGACTCATCGCACCGCCGGGTAGATCGAACAGATCCTTATTGCCTTTCAAGTCCAGGCTATCAAGCTTGGCGACAGAGCCGAAGGTCTCGGTGATCCCCAGGGCCGCATTGGCAGCAGGAGTTGCAGCCGGGTCGAGGAAGTCGAATGCCCCATCGGCGATGTCCGCCACCAGGTTCGGGGCATTGATGTAGTTTTTCTCCTCGACCGAGACATGATTCTCCGAATGCCCGTAGCCCCCATCGATGTCCCATCCGAACCAGGCACCCTTCAGGCCGGCGATGACGCGGTAAGTATTGGAAACAATGAAGGCATCCCGGTCGCCAACGCTCTGAAACCCGTAGTTGATCGGGGTCGGCAGGCCATCGAGGCTGGACGGATTGGTGCCCGGCAATATATTGGAGATCGAGGTAGCACCCCCCGTGGCCGGATTCACCACGATGGCACTGCTGTTGAGCGTGTCCGGGGTGAAGTTATTCCTGGTTTCCTCGTTGGAGAAAAACAGGTCGCCATACGCCGTCCACGTGTCACTCACCCGCAGATTGGCGGTGGTTGTCAGATTGGCGCGCTGGGCTTCCGGAGACAGCGCCAGATCATGGGCGTCATTGTAGTAACAGCCCAGGCCATACTGGCCGTTGGGAATGACCGAACCGGGCAGCCCATTGGTGCCGCAGGTCGGAAACGGCCCGGGAGTGGCGGTCGCGTACTGATTGGCGATGTGCCACCAGTTGACTCCATCCTGCAAGGCGCTGTAGTCCTGGGATGCCGTATTGTCCCGCTGCGAGTACAGCAGCTGGTCGCGCTTGTACACGCTGCCGGTCACGAAGACGTTGAATCCTTGAGAGACGAAATCACCGAAGCCCAGGCGTACGTTCGCATCGCGCGCATTCGCGCCTCCTTCGGTGGCGAAGCGGGTCCCGACTTCCACCGCCTTTTCGGTGCTATTTTGCTTGAGGATGATGTTGATCACGCCGGCGACCGCGTCCGAGCCATAAATGGCCGAACCGCCGCTTTTGAGTATCTCGATATGATCGATGGCCGCCAGCGGGATGACGTTCAGATCGACGAAGGAATCCGACAGGTTCTGGAAAAGACCATAGTTGGTGATGCGCCGACCATCGAGCAGGACCAGGGTGTCCTTGGGGCTCAGGCCGCGCAAGCCGATGGCGGCGGCGCCCGGGGCGAAACTGTCCGTGTCACTACCTTCGTTGAAACTATTGCCGAAAGCCGCCGAAATCGTGCGCAGGTAATCGGCTACCGTTTCCTGGCCACTGTTGACAATCTGCGCGCCCGAGATCACCTGGATGTTTTCGGCCGTTTCAGCGTCGGCTCGCTTGATGCGCGAGCCGGTAACCGTGACTTCGGCTATCGCGGGTTCGTCCGGCCCGGCGGCGTTCGCCTGAAGAGGTGCCGTCTGTGCTTGAGCCGTGGCTTTCAGAAGCACTGCCAGCGCCAGAGTTACAGCCACGGAGAACCTTGATGTTCTGAAAGAGAACATATGGATTGTTCCTTTGATGTTGTACATCCCACCCGGGCCAATGGGGAGTCTAAGGGCCCTGTTTGGCCGCTCGCGCAGCTTTGCGACAAAGCGGACCTGATGGGGGACAGGACGGTCTTTTGTGGCGTCGAACGGCCGGGCGGCCAGGAGCAGCGCTAAATGTCCGACCCGACCAGCCGCTCAACCGCGGCGCGGTAGTTGCGGGTCAGTTTCAATAACCTGCCGTCGCGCAGCACCACGTCGAACTCGCCCTTCGATCTCGGACGCAGTTCGCGAACCCGATCCACATTGACCAGGGCCGAGCGGTGAATACGCACGAAGCCTGACAGTGCCAGACGCATTTCCACGCTGGCGATGGTCTCGCGCAAAATCCAGCTCTTGTCACCGACATGCAGCAGCACGTAATCGTGATCGGCCTCGATCCAGTCGATGTCAGCGATACGCACCACCACAACCTTGCCATTGACCTTTACCGGAAGCCGATCAACGGCAGAACTGACGGCGCTGCCGACGCGAGGCTGCCGAAAATCCGCCGCCGCCTGCAGGAAACGGCGCATGAGGAGGTTGTCGCGGGAACTGGACAGAGCGCCCCGCGCGCGGGACAGCGCGGCAAAAAAACGCTCCTCGTTGACCGGTTTCACGAGGTAGTCCAGGGCATGTACATCAAAGGCCTGAAGTGCGAACTTGTCAAAAGCGGTGACAAAGATCACAAACGGGCATTTGCTCTCGTCGATGTCTGCAATGACCTCGAACCCTGACTTGCCAGGCATCTGTATGTCGAGAAATACCAGGTCAGGCTCGGAATGGGTGATGGCTTCGATCGCCTCGCGACCATTGCGGCATTCGCCCACTATCTGCACATCGTCCGCGCGCCGCAGCAGATTGCGCAGGCCGCGCCTTGCCAGATCCTCATCATCGACGATCAGCGTTCTGATGGTCATGCGGCGCGAAATGGCATGCGGATGACCACCGCAAAGCCCTCCTGATTGCTCCGGCGCCCGGTGGTCAGCTGCGCCGCAGTGCCATACAGCGCCGCCAGCCGGTCCCTGGAATTGCCCAGCCCGAGACCAACGGAACTCTCCGGGGTTTGCGCAAGACCCGGACCATCGTCCTCCACGCAGATGACCAGGGTCTGGCCCTCCTTGCGTATCGATACCCACAGACGCCCACCCTCTTCGCGGGGCAGCACACCGTACCGTACGGCATTTTCCACCAGCGGCTGCAATATCAGCGTTGGGATGCGCGCATCAAGGGAATCCGCGGCGGCATCCACGCTGGCTTGCAGTCGATCGCCGAAGCGAAAACGCTGAATTCGCAGATACTGATTGATCAATTCCAATTCTTCGCTCACCTGGATTTCCGGAGTATCCAACCTCTGCAGCGTCGATCGAAGGAAGGTGCTCAGAGCATCGACCATGGATGAAGCGGCCGAATCATCCTTTTCCCGAATCAGGGTGGCGATTCCATTCAGAGCATTGAACAGAAAGTGGGGATTGAGATTGGACTGCAGTGAACGCAACCGGGCGGTGTCGGCCAGCTTCAGTGCCCGCGCCACGTTGGCCCTCTCAGTCTCCAGATCGAGCATTGCGTTGACGCCAAAATACAGCGACGACCAGGTGAATAATATACAGGTGTACGAAAGCCAGTAGTCGACCGGAATCAACCATGGCGTGAGGGCATCGGCGTGATCGGAGGCCAAAAACAGCGCCGACTGGTGCGCGGAATGATTCGCCAGGATGTAGCAGTAGCGCGTCAGTGCTTTGGCGGCCAGATACCACAGGGGTGCACCCGCCGCACAGAAAAGCAGCCCAATCAGCGCATAGGCGACAAAGGATCTGGGTGTCGAACGAACCCAGCGATAGACCCGGCGCAGGCCAAATGTCACCGCCAGTCCGCACGCCGTCCAGGCAAAGTCCTCCAGGGCGTCGGCATACGCCCCCTTCATCGTCATATCACCCGCAAACGAGACGGCCGCCAGCCCGATCCAACCCGAAAATTGCAGCAGATAAAAGAACGTGGCTTTCGATAGCTCCCGGCCAGAAGCCAAAAGCAAGGTTGCCGCCCTCTTGGGCTGGCTTCCATCACGCTCTGGTGGCGGCATTTGCACCGTGGAAAGTCCTGCTGGATGATTTTCGGCAGTCTACACCGAGTGAGCCGGCGGCAAGCCTCCTCACATCACCTGGTATGGCGCAGGGCAGAAGCACGGTACAATCGGTTTTACAATGTCCAAGCTTGCCGGGGCGGCCTTGTCATGAAGGAAATACTTGCGATTCTGGTGACAGGTCTGCTGATGCCGATCGCTGCTGACGCCCAGGAGTGGAACACCTACACCTATCAGGATCCGGGATTCTCCATCCAGTTTCCCGCGGCACCGGTTGTGCAGACGAGTACGATCAAGAACGCCACCGGGGTGTCACTGCCGGTGACACGCTACCTGGTTCGCCAGGACCACATCGTCTACACATTGAGCGTCGTGAACTATTCGAATACGAACGACGATGCACTCACCACAATTTTGCAGACCCAGCGATCCTTGGGCGCATCAGGAAAGATCTCTGCAGCCGGCGGCGCGCGTGTCAACCGTAACTTTGGACGCGCACTGACCCTCGATGGCACGGACGGCAGTCACTCAGCCATCGCTATATTCTTCGTCGACAAACATCTCTACACGGTCGTCGGCCAGGCCTTGCCGCCCAATGTCAGTGAAGAGCTTGACGACGCGGTCCGCTTCCAGGAATCGCTGCAGTTCCCCGAGGATAGCGGGGGCTTTGGCATGTTCTTCGGCGGCAGTCGCTCCAAGAGTACCTACACTACCCCGCCCAGTCCGCCGCCCAGTCCACCGCCCAGTCCACCGCCCAGTCCACCGCCCAGTCTGCCGGCAAAGCCACTGGCAATTCCAACCCTGAACCCGGCGGCCGACGCTGCCTGCGTCGGCAAATCAATCGGTGACTCCGTTCAACTCGAGACTTCCCGCGGACCTGTGGCCGCGACCTGCAGGCTGGTCGCGCGACCAGATTCGCCGCCCGATGAAAAACCGTAGGCCCTGGAGGATTGCCGTATGAGACCTACATCGCTGTGCCTCACACTGCTCACCCTGTTGCTCTCATATTCGACGCTGGTGTACGCGCAGGACACTGGCGGCTACAAAGTGCTGCGGATTCAAATGGTGGGCGGCGATGGCGGTTTCGACTACGTCACCGCGGATGCCGAGGGTCGCAATCTCTATGTGGCGCGTTCCGGTCCTGAAGGTCATATCGGGGTATTCAATCTCGATACCTTGGCGCAGGTAGCTGACATCCCGGGCGTGAGCGCGCACGGTGGCGCCGTCGACCCCGCAACCGGACACGGCTTCGCCACCTCCAGGCCAATCACGATGTTCGATGCGAAGACTTTCGCCGTGCTCAAGAGGATTGAGGTTCAGGGGAATCCGGACGGCTATTTGAACGATCCCTACAATCACCGCTTTTACGTCCTCAGCCACTCGGAGCCGAATGTCACGGTTCTGGATGACAAGGACGGTGCCATTCTCGGCACCATCAGTATCGGGGGCGCCCCCGAGGAGGCGGCCACTGACGGGCATGGCAGAATTTACATCGACATTGAAGACAAGGCTGCCATAGCCGTGATCGATGCGAACACCATGAAGATGGTCGGCCGCTATGATGTTTCAAGCAGGGGCGCCGGGTGCGCGGGGCTGGCGCTGGATACCAGGAACCAAATCCTGTTCGCCGCGTGCCGGGAGAAGAACAACATGATCATTCTGTCGGCCCAGGACGGCCATATCATCGCTGATCTACCCACCGGCGTCGGTTGCGACGGCGTGGTCTTCAATCCGGCATCCATGGAAGCATTCAGCTCGCAGGGTGATGGCACGCTGACGGTGGTGAAGGAAGATTCACCCACCAGTTTTCACCTCGCGCAGACGGTGGCAACGCCGGAACGCGCCAAGACGCTGACGCTTGATCCCAAGACCAACCATATCTACCTCATCACCGCGGAGTACGGACCGGTTCCAGCCGCGCCGGCGCAGGCCGCCTCATCGGCGCCCGGCGTTCCGGATTGGATGCGCCGACCCCGGCCGCCGATGATTCCGCACTCGTTCCAGATCCTGGTCGTAGGGCAATGATCGGACCTAGCGCGCCACCGCCGCAAAGGCGCGCACCGGAAAGGTCCCGAAACCCCTGACCTTCGGCGGAACCGCAAAGAATCTGGCGCCGCGCTCCGGGACTGATTCCAGGCCGCGCAGATGCTCGACGATGGGAATGTCCGCTCCCAGCAGGATCGAATGCACGGGCCTTTCTCCGCCGTCAGTGCAGTCGATGTTGTGCGAGTCGATACCGACCAACACTACGCCCGCATCTTTCAGCCACTGCGCCAGGCCGCCGGTGAGGTAGGGAAATCCCTCGAAGTATGCATCCGTTCGCCAGTGCCGATGCCATCCTGTCTGGATGAGGACGGCCTTACCCCGCACCTCAGAAGCCGATAGCGGCAGGCGGTCAATGGCCCGTGAGGCTCGCGGTTCGAGGCGTGCCACCACCAAATTCAGCTCAGCCAGTGAGCTCAGCGGCAGCTGCGACAGATCCTTGCCGTTTTCATACCGATGGAACGGGCTGTCCAGGTAGGTCCCGGTATTGCCCACCATCTCAATCCTGCCAATCTGAAATTCGGTGCCCGCCGCATAGATTTTTCGTGAGGCTTCACGAGTGAGATAGTCGCACATCAGGGGTGCCGGAAGCCCCTTGTAGGTGATCATTCCACTTTCAATGGTGTGGCTGAGATCTATGAGCTCCGTCGCTGGCATTGCCCCTCCTGCGCCCATTACCAGCCCGGCGCCTGCCGGTACGGCAGCAGCGAAACGTAGGCGAAGATGCGCTGGATCTTCCCATGGCGCACCTGGAAGGTCTCGATGATCTCAGTGGTGTTCGGATAGGAAGACAGGCTGAAGTTGCGCGGTGTCGTCGGCGCGGCTGTCGCCGAGACCGCATTCATCTGCGGCTTGATGTTCCCCGGATGCTGAAACATGACTACCACGTAGACCAGACCGCGCTCGGGATCGGCGAGCAGGAAGCGCCGGTTGGTGACCTCGTGGATGTAGTCGAACATGTGGGTGTCGAACTGCGCGCCGGCGCTCATCGATGGGCGCGTGGCCGTGGCGATCGTTGGTGCGGTCTGGGCACCGTTCTCGATGCGCAGGCAGTCTTCAGCGAAGGGTACGATCTTGCCATTACCCTGTTCGATGCCGTTGAAGTACTGGTTGGCATCGAGAAGCAGCTGCTCGCGCGTGCTGAACTGGCCCGGCGGCACGCCCTCCTCCCACTCGGCAGGGACTGTCGTGAGGTTATCGAAGCTGCCATGAACCCCGCTCGCCTGACGGATGACGAAGGTTTCCACTTCGCTCACGCGCCCGCCGCGCTGCTTCAGGCGCACGCCGAGCAGGGCCGTGACGCCGTTCTCCTTCACGGTGCCATAAAAAGCCACCTGCTGCGTCTGCAGGTCCTCGATATACAGCTTGAAGGTGCCGAGCGAAGTGATCGTCTGCCATAGACCATCGCCCAGCTTCATGAGGTTGGTGTTCTCAGTAAACCTGACGTCCGGTGTGGTAGCGACCTTGTCCGGCTGATGCACTACCAGCGCCGCCAGATACTGATCCATGATGCCGTGCAGGCAGGCACGGTCGCAGACCCCGGAATCCGCGGCGGATGCCGTGAGGCCCCACCACCCCAGCGCGCTCATCGCCACGAGCCCTGCGGCCACCATCGCCTTGGTTCTGATCATCGGTATTCTCCCAGCGCCTGCTGCAGCGGCGTATCGCGCTTGGCATGCTAGCGCGAAAAAAACGGGCCGCCAAACAAGTCAGCGGCCCGATGTTCCCTTGGGAGGTGGAATAAAAAGAATCACTACCATACAGGAAATGGTAGCGCTCCCATCCTACCGCGCAGATTTGACTTGTCAAGCCTTTGTGGGCCGCTCAACGCGCCGGGATGCTCGGGGCGCCCCCCGTGCGCAGCGCCTGCAGCCATTGCTCCGAACGATCCGTGAAGGGTCGTTGCTGCTCCGGCGTTGCGTAATTGTTGTGCGGCGAATCAACCATCGGCACGGCTTCCTTGGGTCCGGGAATCTGATTGAAGGCCGTCCAGATGCCGGTCGGCGGCGCCGTGGTATCCGTGAAACCCATGGCCACCAGAGTCGGCGCCCGGATGCGCGATGCGCAGTTCACGGTATCGAAGTACGGGGCGGTATGCAGCGCGCGCGGGTCATCCGCCGGCCAGTTCGGATAACCCGTGAGGCGGCCGTGGGCTTCACCATTGGCATCAGCCCCGGAGGGTTCATTGACGATCACCGCGGTCACACGGTGGTTGAGTGCGGCGGTACACAGGCTCTGCTGCCCTCCCATGCTGGTTCCCAGCAGCACCAGGGTATGGCCGTCCCAGTCCTTGCGACTGGCGAGGTATTCCACGGCACGATAATCCGACAGGTACATGCGCAGAAAATAACTGCGGTCACGGCTGTCGCGCCCGATGGCCTGATACTGCTTGATGCGGGCCGGGAGTTTGTCGTAGTAGGCCTGTGGTTCCACCGGCAGCACATCGTGCGGCTCGACGTTCAGCGCCAACCAGCCCTGCGCCGCGCGATCCACCACCCATTGTTTCTGCAAGGGATATGGGCCGCCCGCATATTGCAGGATCAGCAACGCCGGAAATTTGTTGCCCGCGCGCGGCCGCGCGATCTGTCCGTGGATGTGTGCACCGTCGACCGTGGCCATCGTGATCGTGGCGTAGTCGACATCAGGATTGCCGCTGGCTGAGGGGCTGAGCAGCGGATTGGCCGGTACGCTCTTCAGCCACTTCAGCTTCGCCTTCCAGAATGAATCGAAGTCCGCAGGTCCCGGTAGCGAGGGCTGCAGCTGCTGGGGAGCGACCGCGGCACCCAGCAGCAGCGGTGCCTTGGGCGCATCACTGGCCGTGATTTCCACGTACAGCATTTCAGGCTCATGGGCCACCAGGGCGATGCGGGCCTTGTCCGCCGCGAAGCTCAATTGCCCGGCGGCCACGGGCGTGAGGCCGTTGCGGCGTACAGTGAAATGATAATCGCGCCTGCTGGCGCCAGGTGCGCGCGCAAATGACCAGCCCACCGTGTCGCCGACCGCATAGGTTTCGGCTGTGCGATCAGCTGTAACCGTCAGTTCCGGTAGCGCCGGAGGCGGCGCCGCCGCGTGCGCTACGACGAGGCCGCTGCTCACGAGCACGGCGAGCAACGCAGATGCGTAGCGGGTGCTGAACGTCGCATCTGCACGTCTGATGTGATTCATTTTCTGTCGTCCCCCTTGAGTCACCGAGCTGGAATGGTAGCGCTCTCAAAGCGTTCGGTGTAGCATTCTGCGGCGGGCGGTGATAAGACCAACAGGTGGCACCGTAAGCGCATTGCAGGGGGAATAATGCCAGGTACGCGATACGTGCGGCGCCCAGTGTTGTCGCGATTTTCGGCGACAGCGGTGTGCGCACTGCTCTTGCCACTGATGGGTGCCGTTGCCACGGCGGCGGATGCACCCCGTCCGCTGTATCGGGACCCCACCGCGCCGGTGGAAAAACGGGTCGAGGATCTTCTGGCGCGCATGACGCTCGCGGAAAAGATTGCGCAGATCACCTGCATCTGGGATCGCAAGAAGCAGGTTCTCGATCCGCAGGGCAATTTCGACCTGGCCAAGGCCCGGGCGGCCTTCGCAGACGGCATCGGTCAGGTCGCCCGTCCCAGTGATCTCAATGGCAGCGGCGCTGATCCGCTGCAGACACCGTTTCGGGATGCCCGCCAGACCGTCGCACTGGTCAACGCCATCCAGCATTTCTCGGTCGAAAACACCCGCCTGGGGATCCCCGCCCTGTTTCACGAGGAAGGTCTGCACGGTTATGCGGCCCGCGATGCCACCAGCTTTCCACAGGCTATCGCGCTCGCCAGTTCCTGGGATCCGCAGCTGCTGATGCGCGTGTTCAGCGTGGTCGGGCGCGAAATCCGCGCGCGCGGCGTGCAGATGGTACTGGCGCCGGTGGTTGATGTGGCGCGCGACCCGCGCTGGGGCCGTATCGAGGAAACCTATGGCGAGGATCCCTACCTCGTCGGCCAGCTTGGCATCGCAGCGGTGCGCGGCCTGCAGGGCGATACCCTGCCCCTGGGGCCGGGCAAGGTATTTGCCACGCTCAAACACATGACCGGTCATGGTCAGCCCGAAAGCGGCACCAATGTCGGTCCGGCAACCCTTCCTGAACGCACGCTGCGCCAGATATTCTTCCCGCCCTTCGCTGCCGCCATCCGGGCCGCCAATGCGCGCAACGTCATGGCCTCCTATAACGAGATCGACGGCATCCCCTCGCACGCCAACTACTGGCTGCTGCACGACGTACTGCGCGGTGAAATGGGCTACAAGGGCGCGGTGGTCAGTGACTACTACGGCATCGAGCAGCTGCAGCAGCTGCATCACGTCGAGCCGGATCTGATGCACGCGGCGGTCAGGGCGCTGCATGCGGGTGTTGATTTCGACCTGCCGGATGGGGAGGCCTATCTGCAGTTGCCGCAGGCTCTGGCGGCGGGTCTGGTGACCCAGGCGCAGATTGATGAGGCCGTGCGGCGCATGCTGCGCATGAAGTTCCAGGCCGGCCTGTTCGAAAACCCCTATGTGGACGCGGAGGCCGCCGCGCACCTCACCGGTAACGACGAGGCGCGCGCGCTGGCCGTGGAAGCCGCCACCAGGACCACGGTGCTGCTGAAGAATGACGGCATGCTGCCGCTGCAGGCCGCGGCCATCAAGACGCTGGCGGTCATCGGACCGAATGCCGCTGCCGTTGAAATCGGCGGCTACTCGAATGTCCCGGCCCATTCGGTCAGCCTGCTGGATGGGCTGCGCGCAAGACTGGGCAACCGGATGCAGATCGTGACCGCCGAGGGGGTACAGATCACGGCCTCGGGTGACTGGTATACGGATGAGGTGAAACCGGCGGATCACGCCGAGAATCTGCGACGCATTGCCCAGGCGGTCGCCGTGGCGCGCAACGCCGATGCCATTGTGCTGGCCATCGGGCAAAAGCCTGCGATCAGCCGCGAGGGCTGGGCGGACAATCACCTGGGCGATCGCGATGATCTGGGCCTGATCGGTGAGCAGAATGAGCTGGCGGCGGCACTGTTCGCGCTGGGCAAGCCGGTGAGCGTCGTGCTCATCAACGGGTCACCGCTGGGCATTCCGGAAATCGCGGCCAAGGCCAATGCCATGCTCGAAGCCTGGTATCCGGGACAGGAAGGCGGTACCGCCCTGGCGAACATTCTGCTCGGCGATGCCAACCCCGGCGGCAAGCTGCCGGTGACGATTCCGCGCTCGGTGGGACAGCTGCCGATGTTCTACAACCAGAAGGTGAGCGCGCATCGCGGCTATGTCTTCAGCTCCAAGGATCCCCTGTTTGCCTTCGGATTCGGCCTCTCCTACACCACCTTTGAGGTCGGGGCGCCGCAGCTGTCGGCACCCCAGATCAAGGCCGGCCAGCCCGTCACGGTCAGCGTCGAGGTGCGCAATACCGGCACGCGCTCCGGGGATGAGGTGGTGCAGCTGTACGTGCACGAAACCGTGGCCTCGGTCACCCAGCCGGTCAAGCAGCTCAAGGCGTTCCGGCGCGTGACGCTGGCGCCGGGCCAGTCCACGACCCTGCGCTTCACCCTGGACCGAAGTGCCTTTGACCTGTGGGACGAACACATGAAGCACGTGATCGAACCGGGTACCTTCGAGATCATGGTCGGCGACAGCTCGGTGGCTGTGAAGACGGCCCAACTCGAGATCACCTCGTAACGGTCGTGACCCTCAGTCGTCGCAATCTGCTGAGCTCGGCCCTGGCGCTGTCCGCGCTGCCGGCTGAGCTTCTGGCCGGCGCCGCGCGCGCCGCCACGCCCGAGGATGGCGCCGCTGCCGCCACGGCTCCCGCCCGCTTCCCGGATGGGTTCATGTGGGGCGCCGCAACGGCTGCCTACCAGGTCGAAGGCGCGTGGAACACGGACGGCAAGGGGGAGTCGATCTGGGATCGCTTCAGTCATGCCGCCGGCCATATCAAGAATGGCGCCACGGGGGATGTCGCCTGCGACAGCTACCATCGCTACCCCGAGGACATTGCGCTGCTCAAGCAGCTGAACCTCAAGAGCTACCGGTATTCAATCGCCTGGACGCGCATTCAGCCGTCCGGCCGCGGGCCGGTCAATGAACGCGGCCTGGACTACTACAAGCGCCTGACCGATGCGGTGCTGGAAGCCGGCATTCGGCCGCTGCCCACGCTGTATCACTGGGACCTGCCGCAGACCCTGGAGGACGCCGGAGGTTGGCCGAACCGCGACACGGCCGAGCGCTTTGCGGACTATGCCGGCCTGGTCGGACACGCACTCGGGGACCGCATCCCGCAATGGGCCATCTTCAACGAGCCCAAGACCTTCACCGGCGTTGGCTACTGGAATGGAACGCATGCACCGGGCCGCAAGGACTGGCCGGCGTTCCTCAAAGCCACCCACACCGTCAACCTGGCCCAGGGACGCGCCTTCCGGGCCTTGAAGGCCGCCAACGGCAAACTGCAGGTGGGCAGTGTCTTCGACGTGGCGCCAATGTTTCCCGCCACCGGTTCCTACCAGGATCTCGCGGCCGCCGAACGCTGGCATCGGTTCCAGAATCTATGGTTCGTCACCACTGCCCTGCACGGTCACTACCCCGAAGGCGTGCTGCCGCCGCAGCACCAGGCCGCCCTCCTGGGCTACCGCGAAGGCGATGAGCGCATCATGCGCGCACCGCTGGACTTCATGGGACTGAACTACTATTCACCGTGGGTGGTGAAGTACTCGAGCGCCCCGGACAGCGCCATCGACGTCAATAGCAGCGGCCAGTGGGCCACCGCTCCGGTTCATACTGCCAAGACCGACAACGGCTGGGACATCTTTCCGCAGGGGTTTTATGAAATCCTGGTGCGCATGGCACGCGAGGCCGGTCCCCTGCCCATCGAGATTACCGAAAACGGCGCCTCATACAATGTGGCACCCGATGCCCAGGGCCAGATCCATGATCCGGCACGCATCGACTATCTGCGCAGCCACCTGCAGGCCCTGGCCCATGCCATACGCGAGGGTGTTCCGGTACGCGCGTATCACTGCTGGAGCCTGCTGGACAACTTCGAGTGGGCCGAGGGCTACTCGCAGCGTTTCGGACTGACCTACGTTGACTTCGCGAACGCTCAGCGGCGTACGGTCAAGGACTCCGGGCACTGGTATGCCCGGGTTGCCAAGACCAATCAAGTCACCTAGGCGTGCTTGATGAACTTCAGCGCCACTGAATTCATGCAGTAGCGCAATCCCGTGGGCCGCGGGCCATCATCGAAAACATGCCCCAGGTGCGAATCACAGCGGGTGCACAGGATCTCGGTACGCTGCATACCAAAAGTGCTGTCCGCCTTCTCGAGCACGTTCTGCTTGGCGATGGGCTGCCAGAAACTTGGCCAGCCGGTGCCGGACTCGAACTTGGTGTCGGAGCTGTAAAGCGCCGTACCACAACAGATGCAGCGGAACAGGCCATGATCGTGAAGGGCGTTGTAGGGGCCACTGAATGGCCGTTCGGTGCCGGCATGGCGCGTCACCTCGTAGGACTCCGCGGGCAGCTGCGCGCGCCACTCCGCATCCGTCTTCACCACCTTGTCGACCAGCATCGGACCCTGGTTCACCCCGGCGTCGGTGAACATCACAATGGTGACCTTGGCGGGAGCCGCGGCGGCGACCCGTGGCCGCAGCAGAAGACCCGCGCCCCCGGCTGCAAACAAGGAACCCAGCAACGCTCTGCGATTCAGCATGACGATTTCTCCGCTACTCACCCGAACGTAAATGCAAAGGCCTCGACGCCCGCATCCTGAAAATCGATCTCCACGGTATGTTCGGCACCCGGCTGGGTCAGACGGATCAGCTGGTACAGCCGCTGCTCCGTGACCACCCCTGAGCCATCGGCGGCAATGTCCGCACCCTTGCTGTCAGCCGGGTCCTTGCCATCCAGTCGCACCCTGAAGTGCACCGCGTGGCCGTCCTTCATCGGGCCGAGCACCAGATGCAGGTCACGACCATTGAAGCGATAGACGATCTTGCCGCCGGGCTGCTGCAGCAGCGCCCCTTCAGAAGTCACCTTCCAGGACCCGCCCAGCGCCCATTGGTCGGCGGTGAGGCCCGTGGGGACCGTGTACTGCGCGGACGCATCCTTGGCGACGGGCTGCGGTGAGGCGAAGTGTTCGGCGCGGGCATAGCCCACGTAAGTCTCGGGCGAGATCTGGTAGAGGTTGCTCGCCGGAGCCTGCACGCCCTGGGCACTGACCTCCGCCAGGCCCATGCCTACATCCTTCGCGCCGGCCTCGTGCAGCAGCTGCTTGATGATGCGTTCGGATTCGTCGTATTCACCTTCGCCGAAATGATGGTGGCGGATGGTGCCGTTGGCATCAATGAAGTACAGCGCCGGCCAATACTGGTTGTTGAAGGCGCCCCAGATCTTGTAGTCACTGTCCACCGCCACCGGGTAGGTGACGCCCAGATCCTTGATGGCCTTCTGTACGTTACCGACGATTTTCTCGAAGGCGAACTCGGGCGTGTGTACACCGATGATGACCAATCCCGCCGGCCCATACTTGGCAGCCCAGGCCTTGACGAACGGCAGCTCGCGCAGACAGTTGATGCAGGAGTAGGTCCAGAAGTCGATCAGCACCACCTTGCCACGCAGCGCTTCGGCCGTGAGCGGCGGCGAGTTAAGCCATGCAACCGCGCCCGCCAACGGTGGCATCTGCCCCTCGGCCGGCAAGCTGGCGCCGGCCCCTTTGGGTGCCATGGCCATCATGGCACCCCCCGCAGCGCCGGCACCCTGGGCCGACATCATCATGCCGCCCCCTGGGGCTGAACCCTGATTGTGGGCCGACATCATCATGCCACCGCCCGCCTGCTGTGCAGGCGTCGCATTTGACGGATGAAGCTTCGCCATCAGTGCCTGCTCGATCGAGTTGGTGCCGTTCAATGACAACTGGGTCAGAACACCGGTATCCCAGCCCATGCCAATGGCGACGGCCGCCGCGAGTACCAGGACCCCGAGGCCGCGGCGCACCCATTCTCCGGCGCCCAGTGAACCCTTCAGCGCCCGCACCACTTTGCCACCCGCCAGCATGACGATGGCAAGCGAGGCTGCGGCACCCAACCCGAAGGTCAGCAGCAGCAGTGAAGTGTGGGCATTGGGTCCATTGATCGCCGCGCCGGTCAGGATCAATCCCCCCAGAATCGGACCGGCGCACGGCGACCACAGGAACCCTACCGCGACGCCCAGCAGCAAGGACTGCACGACACTGGAGCGGCCTTCGCGCTCTCCGGATTCCACGATGCGGTTGCCGAATGCCACCAGAGGTCGGGAAACCCAGTCGGCCAGTTTCCGGGAAATGAGCGCCAGTCCGAATAAGGCCATCACCGCCAGGGCCACCCAGCGCCCCCAGGAATTCAGGTTCACCGCCCAGGAGCCGGCCACGGCCGTCAGAGTGGCGACCGCGGCGAAGGTCAGCGCCATGCCGATGAGCAGCGGCAGTGTGCTGGTGGCGAAGGAGCGGCCGCCGCGCGCGAAGACGAAGGGCAGGACCGGGAGGATGCAGGGACTGACGATGGTCAGCGCACCACCCAGGAACACCAGAAGAACCAAACCCATTGCGGATCCCTATTGCTTGATGTCCGTGACCGTCACGGCCTTGGCCTGATAGAGGACCGGCAGCAGCTTCTGGAAATTGCGGATCTTCGGCAGATCGTTGTAGACAATGTAGGGATTGCTTGGATTCAGCAGCAGATAGTCCTGGTGATAATCCTCGGCCGGATAAAAGGCCTGGAATGCCGTCAGCTGCGTGACGATGGGTCCGCCGAAGACCCCCGCCTTGTTCAACTGGGCGATGTAGCTGGCGGCGATTTTCTTCTGCGTGTCATCCGCATAGAAGATGGCCGAGCGGTATTGGCTACCGACATCCGGCCCCTGGCGGTTCAGTTCCGTGGGATTGTGGGCCACCGAGAAGTACACCTGCAGGATCTGTCCGTAGCTGACCTTCTGCGGGTCATAGATGATCTGCACCGACTCGGCGTGTCCGGTATTGCCCCCGCTCACCACCTCATAGCTGGCCGTGTCGCGCGCGC